>Ga0256839_1000175_pt1 | contig 83799 bp, 67 predicted proteins | sample 354166metaG_FD_185968 | JGI IMG/M metagenome (GOLD analysis project Ga0256839, IMG submission 185968) | Hydrothermal vent microbial communities from Mid Atlantic Ridge, Atlantic Ocean - 354-166 | ecosystem: Environmental > Aquatic > Marine > Hydrothermal vents | place: Atlantic Ocean: Mid... | reverse complement strand
TCAGTAATAAGGTGCAGCTATGTCGACTCGAAGTTCTTCCCCTTTCCTGGCGTCGGTGCGTGATGCGATTAGGGTTCGCCATTACAGTCTGCGGACGGAGCAGAGTTATCTGGCCTGGGTTCGCCGCTATATTCTGTTTCATGGCAAGCGGCATCCGAAGGATATGGGGGCGGATGAGGTGACGGCATTTTTGACGTATCTTGCAGTGGATCGGCGGGTGTCGGCCAGCACTCAGAATCAGGCGTTGAATGCGCTGGTGTTTCTGTATCGGCATGTACTTGAACGGGAGATTGATGGCATTGCGGCCATTCGTGCGCGCCGACCACAGAGGATTCCGGTGGTGTTGACGCAGTCTGAGGTCAAGGCGGTACTCAGGGAGTTGAGCGGCATTCATTGGCTGGTTGCCTGCCTGATGTATGGTTCGGGCCTGCGCTTGATGGAGACGGTGCGCCTTCGCGTGCAGGACCTGGATTTCGACCATCGGGCAATTGTGGTGCGTAGCGGCAAGGGCAACAAGGATCGGGTGGTGACGTTGGCGGATGAGTTGGTTCAACCCCTGCAGCGCCATTTGCAGTCGGTGCGCTTGGTGCATGAGAAGGATTTGGCCGATGGGTTTGGCGCGGTCGCCTTGCCCTTTGCGTTGGCTCGCAAGTATCCCGATGCGGAACGGCAGTGGGGGTGGCAGTACGTCTTTCCTTCGGGTAATCGCAGCATCGATCCGTACTCGGGTGTCGAGCGTCGGCATCATTTTGGGGAGCAGTCGATTCAACGGGCGGTGAAGAAGGCGGTCTTTCGAGCGGGGATTCAGAAGCGGGCGAGTTGCCATACCTTCCGTCACAGTTTCGCCACGCATTTGCTGGAGCGGGGCATGGACATTCGCACGGTGCAGGAGCAGTTGGGGCATAAGGATGTCCGCACGACGCAGATTTATACCCATGTGGTTCAGCGCGGTGGGGCTTGTGTGCTCAGTCCACTGGCTGGGGTGTTGTGATGTCAGCGCTTGCGGCGGCGAGTGTTGACGGGCGATGCTGATCATAAGCGGCGCAACCTTTTGGAGCGGTTGTTGCTCCGTTGGCTGGCTGTGACCCCTGATGGATGACGCATCGACCAAGCGTTTTGTGAGATGGCCCTGCGTTGTCTCTGGTTATCGGTTGAGCGTATCGAGTATCGCCGCTCGTCGTCAAGTTTGGGCCGTTGGTTTTTCGGGAGACGCTGGTGCTATGCGTAGAATTGCTGCTGGCGCCGCTGACAGTTTTCCTTTTTTCGGGGACTTGGTTACAGGGATGTGTGCCACCGCTGTTGGAAGCCCTCCCTGGCACTGGATTCCTGCATCCCGGCAGGAATGACGGCACTGCGTCCTCCTCGCAGGAAGCGGGGAACCAGTTACAGGGATGTATGCCACCGCCAGTAGATGCCTTCCCTGGCACTGGATTCCTGCATCCCGGCAGGAATGACGGCACTGCGTCCGCCTCGCAGGAAGGGGGGATCCAGTTACAGGGACGTATACCACCACCAGTAGATGCCCTCCCTGGCACTGGATTCCTGCATCCCGGCAGGAATGACGGCACTGCGTCCTCCTCGCAGGAAGCGGGGAACCAGTTACAGGGACGTATACCACCGCCGGTGGAAGCCCTCCCTGGCTCTGGATTCCTGCATCCCGGCAGGAATGACGCCACTGCGTCATCCTTGCAGGAAGCGGGGGTCTAGTTACAGGGGCGTATACCACCACTAGCAGAAGCCCTCCCTGGCCCTGCCCCATGGGGAGAGGGAGAAATACTGGCCTCACTACCCTGCAATATCTGTCTTTTCATGCTCAAAGCACGAAACGTACTGCAACCGACGGGTTAAATGGGCGGTATGCCGTTTGGTTCCATCGACGGGGTCGGTTTAGCCCTCGTGATCGTCGTTTGGCGTAGCGGCGTTGACATCACGTGCGGTTTTGTCGATAGGGTCGAGTGGGGCGGGGTTTTTCTTTGCGGCGATGCCGAGTTCGTGCATTTTTCTGGCGCTGGGGATGAGTTGTTTTTCCAGTGAGCCGATGGCTTTGTTGTAGTTTTCGACGCTGTTGTTGAGGCTTTGCCCGAGGCGTGAAAAGTGTTCGGTGAGGGTGCTGATGCGTTGGTAGAGTGCTTCGCCGAGCAGGCGGATTTCTTCGGCATTTTGCGAGAATTTTGCCTGACGCCAGCCGAAGGCGACGGCGCGCAGCATGGCGATGAGGCTGGCGGGTGTCGTCAGTACGATGTTGTTGCGTAGCGAGTCTTCCAGCAGGGCGGGGTCTTGTTCCAGTGCGGCGCTGAGGAATTGGTCGCCGGGGATGAACAATATGACGAAGTCCGGGCTTTTGTCGAACTGTGCCCAATAGCGTTTTGCGGCCAGTTCTTTCATGCGGTCGCGCAGGTTTTTGGCGTGGCGTTGCAGCGCGGTTTTGCGTTGCTGGTCATCGCTGGCATCGATGGCTTCGAGGTAGGCGGACAGCGGTGTTTTGGCATCGACGATGAGTTCGCGCTGATCTGGCATGCGGATTACCATGTCGGGGCGCAAGCGCTGTTCGGCATTGTCGCTGCTCACCTGTTCATCGAAATCGGCATATTCGACCATGCCGGCCAGTTCTACCAGCCGTTTCAGCGTCATTTCGCCCCAGCGGCCGCGCACGTCCGGGCGTTTTAGCGCTTGAATCAGGTTTTGGGTTTCGGTCTGGAGTTGCGTTTCCGACTCAGCCAGCTTGCGCACTTGCGCCGACAGTTCGCCGAAGGCGCGTTCGCGTTCTTTTTCGATTTGGCGGATTTGCTGTTCGGTGCGCTGCAGGGCTTCTTTGATGGGGGAGATCAACGCATCGACGGCTTGCTGCTTGCGGTCGAGTTCGCTTTGGGCGCGGTGCTGTTGCAGCTTGAGGTTCTGGTTGGCCAGTTGCAAAAACAGGCTGTTGTTTTGCTTTAGTGCCTTGTGGGAAAGCACGGCGAAATGGCGGGTCATCGAGTTGCGGGCTTCGTGCAGCAGCTTGAGCTGTTCCTCGAAGTGTTCGGCGTCGCTTTCCTGTTCGGTTTCCAGGCGCGCCAGTTCGATGTTGAGTTGCTGAATTTCCCGCTGCGCCCGCAGCCGGGCGATCAGATAGCCGATCAGGACGCCGAGGCCGCCCGCCAGAACAATGCCCTGGGTGGTGGCGTCAAGGATCACTGGCGTTGCCCGCGATACCAGTCGAGTACGTCTTGCATGTGCTGCACCCTGCCATCTGCGCCCCATTGCTCCGGCTGTTGCGCGGCGTCGATATAACCCCAGTCTGCAATCAGCGTGAGCATGCCGGCGGCGTTGCCGGCTTCGATGTCGCGCTGCGCATCGCCGACGTAGATGCAGGCTTCCGGCGCGACGCCGGCCTGTTCGGCCGCGGTGAGCATCGGCAGCGGGTGGGGCTTGGTCTCTGCCGTGGTGTCGCCGCTGATGACGCAGGCGGCGCGTTCTTCCAGCTCCAGTTCGTAGATCAGCGGGTCGGTCAGGAAGGCGGGTTTGTTGGTGACGATGCCCCAGCAGCCGCCGTCGCGTTCGATGCTGTCCAGGACCGCGCTGGTGCCGGGGAACAGGCGGCTGTATTCGCAGATGTTATTGCGGTAGAGGTCGAGAAACAGTGCGCGGCGGCGGGCAAAGTCGGCCTCTGGCTGGTCTTCACCGAAGGCGATGCGCAATAGCTTGTTGGTGCCATGGGAGACGAAATCGCGCACCGCCGACATCGGCAGACGCTCGCGCCCTTCGGCATCGAGTACGCGGTTCAGGGCGCTGAGCAGATCGCCAGCGGTATGGACGAGGGTGCCGTCGAGGTCGAACAGCACGCATTGATAGTGGTTCATGCGGTCTTGATGGTGGTCACGAGGTAGTTGACGGAGATGTCGCGCCCGAGGGTGTAGGTTCGGGTCAGCGGGTTGTAGGTCATGCCGGTGACATCTTCGGTTTCCAGCCCGGCCTGCCGCGCCCAGTGGTCGAGTTCAGAGGGTCGGATGAATTTGGCGTATTCGTGGGTGCCCTTGGGCAGCAGGCGCAGAACATATTCGGCGCCGACGATGGCAAACAGAAAGGACTTCGGGTTGCGGTTGAGGGTGGAGAAGAATACATGGCCGCCCGGTTTCACCAATTGGGCGCAAGCCTTGATGATGGAGGATGGGTCGGGTACGTGTTCCAGCATCTCCATGCAGGTGACTGCATCGAAGGATTCGGGCGCTTCGGCGGCCAAGTCTTCCGCCGAGATCTTGCGGTAGCTAACCGACGCTTCGCTTTCCAGCAGGTGCAGTTCGGCTACGGACAAGGGGGCTTCGCCCAGGTCGATGCCGGTGACCTCGGCGCCGCGGGTCGCCATGCTTTCGGACAGAATACCGCCGCCACAGCCGACGTCGAGCACCTTTTTGCCAGCGAGGCCGACACGCTGGTCGATGTAGTCGAGCCGCAGCGGGTTGATGTCGTGCAGCGGCTTGAATTCACTGTTCGGGTCCCACCAGCGAGACGCCAGCGCCTCGAACTTGGCGATTTCATTGGGATCCATATTGGTGCCGGGTGTTGCTGTCATGATGCGGGCTCCGTTGCCGGGGTGGTGATGCGTTGCTGCCACTGTCGCGCGGCCTGCAGCAGTTCCGCTTCGTCCAATGTGGTCAGTAAGCGGTTTTTCATCAGTTGGCGACCGCCAACCCAACTGTCGCTGATCTGGCTGCGGCTGCAACTGTACACCAGGGCGGAGACGGGGTCGTAGTGTGGCGTGGTTTCGATGGTATCCATATCGATGGCAATCAGGTCGGCGGCTTTGCCGACTTCGAGTGAGCCACAGCGGTCGCCGATGCCCAGCGCACGGGCGCCGTTGATCGTCGCCATTTCCAGTGCCTCATGGGCTGTCATTCTAGATGCGTCGCCACTGTTGCCTTTGGCCAGTAGTGCGGCAGTGCGCATTTCGCCGAGCATGTCGAGGTCGTTATTGCTGGCGGCGCCGTCGGTGCCCAGGGCAACATTGATACCGGCGTCCTGCAGTGCGGTGACGGGGCAGATTCCCGAAGCAAGTTTGAGGTTCGACTCGGGGCAGTGAACAACGTTGATGTTGTACTCGGCGGCCAGCGCAATATCGTCGTCATCGAGGGCGGTCATGTGTACTGCCAGCAGGTTGGGGCCAAGCAGTCCGAGATCACGCAGTCGCTCAATGGGGCGGGTGCCGGTTTTCTCGATGGCCTGTGATACTTCGCTGCTGGTTTCATGTAAGTGAATATGAACCGGCAGATCGAGTTCATTGGCCAGCGTCGCGACCTGAGCCAGTGGCCCATCCGCGACAGTGTAGGGCGCATGGGGCGCGAGCTGGACCGTGATCAGTGCATCGCCCTTGAGGGAATCGCGCAGCGTCAGGCCCTTGCTCAGATATTCATCCGCATCGCGCGCCCAGGCGGTCGGAAAGTCGATGACGACAATGCCGATCGCGGCGCGAATGCCGGCCCGGGCGGCGCATTCCGCAGCAATATCGGGGAACAGATACATGTCGTTGAAGGTCGTCGTACCGCTGCGAATCATCTCGGCGATAGCCAGATTGGTGCCGTCGCGGACGAAGGTTTCGGACAGCCAGTGTGCTTCGGCGGGCCAGATGTGGTCCTGCAACCAGGTGTCGAGCGGCAGGTCATCGGCGATGCCTTTGAGCAGGTTCATGGCGGCGTGGCTGTGCGCGTTGATGAAGCCGGGCAGCAAAGCATGCTGCGGGTAGTCGATGACCTGGGTTGCGGTGTAGGTTGTGGTCGCCTCCGCAGTGGGAAGAATGGCGACGATCTTGCCATCGCGAATGGCAATGGCGTGGTCGTTCAGCACTGTAGCCGGAATGACCGGGATGATCCATCTGGCGGTAATCAGCGTGTCGACCTGCATGTGCTATCTCAAGCTAAGGTGTGAAATGGCGTCGGATTATAACGCTCAGCCCGGGTGCGTGTGCATAAAAAAGGCCGACCCGTTGCCGGGTCGGCCTTTTATCGTCAATGGAGTAATCGCTTACTCGATGACAGTCTTGACGCCTTCGATCTCGATCTCAACACGACGGTTCATAGCGCGACCGTCCTTGGTGCTGTTGTCGGCGATCGGCTGATCTTCACCAGCGCCGATGGCAGTCAGCAGGGCAGGGTTGACGCCACGAGAGATCATGTAGTCACGGACCGCTGCTGCACGACGCTCGGAGAGCTTCTGGTTCGATGCTGCAGAGCCGGTGCTGTCGGTGTGACCCGTGATGATGATTGACTTGACGCGGTCGAAACCACGCAGCTGCTCGATGACCTCGTCAACCGCAGCACGACCGGCGGCTGTCAAACGGGCGCTGCCCACTGCGAAGTTGGCTTGACCGGCAGTGCTGGCGATGGTGACAGTCTGCTTGACAGGCTCAGGCGCTGGCGCAGCAGGCGGCATCGGTGCAGGCTCAGGCGCAGCGACTGGCTCGGGCTTGGGTGCAGGCTTCGGTGCTGCTTTTGGCTTGGGTTTGCCACAGGCTTCAGTCCACTGATCCTTGGACCAAGTTGATGTTCTGACGCAGTTGCCTGCGGAATCGCGAACATTGGTGCCACTGGAAGATACGGTATAAGCACAGCCGCTAATGGCCGGGGATACCGGTGCCATTGCCGCAATGACCACCGCTACCGCTGACAAGGTACTGATCGCACTTGTTTTTTTCATAGCTATAGCCTCGAATAAGTTGAAAAGAAAAACCTGAAAGTTCTCTTATAGATGAGTCGTGTGACTTCCGTGTTAAACATTGCAAGCATGTGCCTAACAGAAATCGTAGTAGCTATTTTAATACACTTCTCTAAATAATCCAGTAACTTTTGATGCAAATATGCAACACTTTCTCGAATGAGAGCCGATTTGACAAAATTTTGACGTGCTGATGCGGCAGTCTCTTTGCAAAGACGGTGAGAGTGAGATGATGGGTGGGACGCCGGGCCGTGTCGGCCCGGTATCCGGTCTTGCTTCTGACGTACCGAGTGCTTTACTTGGTCTTCGTGCCGTGGATGTCGATGACGGCGCGGCGGTTCTTGGCGCGACCTTCGGCAGTGCTGTTGTCGGCGATCGGTTGGTCTTCGCCAGCGCCTGCGGTTGAGATCAGGGCCGGGTTGACGCCGCGGCTGATCAGATGGGATGCGACCGCTTCGGCGCGTTTTTCGGACAGTTTCTGGTTGTACTCGCGTGTGCCGATGCTGTCGGTGTGGCCGGTGATCTTGATTTCATTCACAGTGGCGAATGTTTTCAGCTGTTCGATGATGGCATCCAGTGCTGCCTGGTCTTCGGCATCGAGGTCGGCCCTGTCGAAGTCGAAGAATGTCATGCCGTCGAGCGTGACGGTTTCGATAACGGGTTTCGTTGGTGTGGGCGGAACGGGGGCGGGCTCAGCTGGTTTTGCGACTGGCTTGGGTTTTGGCTTCGCTGCTGGCTTGCCGCAAGCTTCGGTCCAGTCATCCTTGGTCCAGCTGCTGTTTTTGATGCAGTTGCCAAAGGAATCGCGGGCGTTGCTGCCATCGCTGGCCAATACATAGCCGCCAGCCAGCGCGTTACTGGCTGGGCTGCCAGCGAGTACGGCGAGTGTGAGCAGGGGAATCGTCTTGCTGGAAAGTTTCGTTTTCATGGCGCGGAGCCTCCTTGAATGCCTGATGCGTGTTGTTGTCTTGAATAGCGTGAACGGTGAAGTGGTGCGGTGTCTCCGGGGTGGCAGGTATCGAGTGGACTGCCATTCCGGCTGGCTGCTGACCGCTTCCTTTGCAAACAATGCCGATAATACTAGTTTACAATGCGCCGGAATGCGAATGGCATGCGCATCTGCTGCGTCTAGCTGTGGGTTGTGGGTAGGCTGATCTCCATGCTCGGCGTGTGGTTTGATGTTAGCGCGTGCTGAGGCGTTTTGTGCGGCCTTTATTTCTCTATGCAGTAGGTGGTACTTCTATGGTAAAATTCGCCTTCCTGCCTCAATTTAGCACCTGTTCAGGGAAATAATGGCCGATTTTGCCAAAGAAGTCCTCACGGTAAACCTTGAAGACGAAATGCGTCAGTCCTATCTGGACTACGCCATGAGCGTCATTGTCGGCCGGGCGCTGCCCGATGTCCGTGACGGTCTCAAGCCAGTCCATCGCCGTGTCATCTATTCGATGAGCGAGTTGCACAACGACTGGAACAAGCCCTACAAGAAGTCCGCTCGCATCGTTGGTGATGTCATCGGTAAGTATCACCCTCACGGGGATACGGCGGTGTACGACACCATTGTGCGGATGGCGCAGCCATTTTCGATGCGCTACATGCTGATCGATGGTCAGGGCAACTTTGGCTCGGTCGATGGCGACTCGCCCGCCGCCATGCGTTATACCGAAATTCGCATGGCCAAAATCACCCATCGGCTGCTGGCCGACATCGACCGGGAAACGGTCGATTTCATCGCCAACTATGATGAGTCGGAGCATGAACCCAAGGTGTTGCCAACGCGGGTGCCGAACCTGCTGGTCAACGGGTCGTCGGGGATTGCCGTTGGCATGGCCACCAATATCCCGCCGCACAATCTCACCGAGGTGGTGAACGCCTGCCTGCATCTGCTCGATGTGCCGGACGCCTCCATCGACGAGCTGATGGAACATCTGCCAGGGCCGGACTTTCCGACGGCGGCGATCATCAATGGCGCGCATGGTATTCGAGAGGCTTATCGTACTGGACGTGGGCGGATCTATTTACGCGCCCGTGCGCACATCGAGTCAGATGAGAAGAGCGGTAAGGATACGATCATCGTGACCGAGCTGCCTTATCAGGTGAACAAGGCGCGGCTGCTGGAAAAGATCGCCGAACTGGTCAAGGAAAAGCGTATCGAAGGCATCACCGAGCTGCGTGACGAGTCCGACAAGGACGGCATGCGCATGGTGATCGAGCTGCGGCGCGGCGAGATGGGCGAGGTGGTGCTCAATAACCTTTATAAGCAGACGCAGCTGCAAACGGTGTTTGGCATCAACATGGTGGCGCTGGAGGAGGGTCAGCCGAGGCTGATGAATCTGGTGCAGATTCTGTCGGCTTTCCTCAAGCATCGCCGCGAAGTGGTGACTCGCCGCACGGTCTACGATCTGCGCAAGGCGCGCGAACGCGCCCATATTCTTGAAGGGCTGGCGGTGGCGCTGGCGAACATCGACGAAGTCATTGCCCTGATCAAGTCGTCGCCAACGCCGGCCGAGGCCAAGCAGGGGCTGGTCGAGCGTGTCTGGCAGCCGGGTGTCGTCACCGACATGCTATCCCGCTCCGGCGCATCGGCAACGCGGCCTGAAGACCTTGAAGACGAATATGGGCTGAAAGAGGATGGGTATCATCTGTCGCCGGTGCAGGCACAGGCGATACTCGATCTGCGTCTGCACCGCTTGACCGGGCTGGAAAAAGACAAGATCGTTGCCGAATACCGGGAGCTACTGGAAAAGATCCACGACCTGCTGGAAATTCTCTCCAACCCCGATCGGCTGACCCAGGTTATCCGCGAAGAGTTGCAGGCGCTGATTGCCGAGTTCGGTGACGAGCGCCGTACTGAGATTGTCGAGGTGCATCAGAATCTGTCGCTGGAAGATCTGATCACCCAGGAAGATGTCGTCGTGACGATCTCCCATGCCGGCTATGTCAAGGCGCAGCCACTGGCGGACTATGAAGCGCAACGGCGTGGTGGCAAGGGCAAGTCGGCGACGCGCATCAAGGATGAAGATTTCATCGAAAAGCTGTTCGTGGCCAATACCCACGACACGATTCTCTGCTTCTCCAGTGCCGGCAAGGTCTACTGGTTGAAGGTGTACGAAGTGCCATTGGGTTCGCGCGCAGCGCGTGGCCGGCCGATCATCAATCTGCTGCCGCTGGAAGAAGGCGAACAAATTCAGGCGGTGCTGCCGGTTCAGGAATATGCCGAGGATAGTTATGTGCTGCTTGCTGCACGTAGCGGCACGGTCAAGAAAACGCCATTGTCGGAATTCTCGCGGCCTCGAAGCAGCGGCATTATTGCGGTCGATCTGCGCGACGGGGACAGCCTGATTGGTGTGTCGCTGACCAATGGTGAGCAGGATGTCATGCTGTTCAGTAATGCGGGCAAGGCGATTCGTTTTGCCGAGAGCGATGTGCGTCCAATGGGTCGAACGGCTTGCGGTGTTCGTGGCATTCGCCTGGGCGATGGTCAGCGGGTTATTGCGCTGGCAGTGATCGACCAGGACACAGATGCCAGAGTGGTTCTGGCATCTGAAAATGGTTATGGCAAGCGCACCCGTGTCGACGAGTTTTCGGTGCAGAATCGTGGCGGCCAGGGTGTGATTGCGATGCGCCTGTCGGAGCGCAACGGCGATCTCGTGGGTGCCGTGCTGGCCGAGGAAGAGGATGAGATCATGCTCATCACCACCAAGGGCACACTGGTGCGCACCGCGGTGGCGGGCATCTCCGAAGTTGGGCGCAATACTCAGGGTGTCAGGCTGATTCGTCTCGGCAAGAAAGAAAAGCTGGTCGAGATCGTGTGTATCGCTAATCTGGGTGAGGACGAGCAGGATGCTGATACTGATGAAGGTGACAATGGCGGCGCGGACGCCTCAGATGACTAGCCTGGATTTCTCACCGGGTGGCGAGATGCTCGTCAATCTGGTGAGAAATTCGGGTTAGCCCGCCCGTTCGTGTAAAAGAATTCATAAATCAAGCTTGGAAAAAATCTGATGAGCAGGGTATTTAATTTCAGCGCGGGTCCGGCCACGTTGCCGGAGGCCGTTTTGCAACGGGCGCGTGACGAAATGTTGGACTGGCGTGGTACCGGCATGTCGGTGATGGAGATGAGCCATCGCGGCAAGGCCTTCATGTCGATTGCCGTGCAGGCCGAGGCCGACTTCCGTGAGTTGCTGGCGGTGCCGGATAACTACAGAGTGCTGTTCTTGCAGGGTGGTGCCAGCCTGCAATTCGCTGGCGTGCCGATGAACCTGCTGCGCGGCAAGCCGACTGCCGATTACATCAATACCGGCGCGTGGTCGAAAAAGGCCATTGCGCAGGCGAAGAAATACTGCGATGTGAATGTCGTTGCCAGCACAGAGGATAGCGGTTTCACCCGCGTTCCCGCAGCGGACTCTCTGGCTTTCAGTGATGACGCCGCCTATGTTCACTACACGCCAAATGAAACCATCGGTGGAGTCGAGTTTCAGTATGTGCCCGACACAGGTGATATCCCGCTGGTAGCGGACATGTCTTCGACGATCCTGTCGCGTCCGATCGATATCGCAAAGTTCGGCGTGATTTATGCGGGTGCGCAGAAGAACATCGGCCCGGCCGGCCTGACCATCGTCATCGTTCGGGATGACCTGATCGGCGAGGTGTTGCCCGGTACGCCAGATGTCATGAACTACAAATCACAGGCCGACGCCGACTCGATGCTGAACACGCCGCCGACCTATTCCTGGTACCTCGCCGGGCTGGTTTTCCAATGGTTGAAGCATCTGGGTGGGCTCAACTCGATGGCCGAGATCAACCAGCGCAAGGCAGCGAAGCTGTATGCCGCCATCGACGGTTCCGATTTCTACAGCAGTCCGGTGGCCGCGGACAGCCGTTCCTGGATGAATGTGCCGTTCACGCTGGCGGATCCCGCACTGGACAAGCCCTTTCTCGAAGGTGCTGAAGCCGCCGGGCTGGCAACGCTCAAGGGGCATCGCTCCGTCGGCGGCATGCGCGCCAGCATCTACAACGCAATGCCAGAAGAAGGCGTCGATGCCTTGATTGCTTACATGAAGGAGTTCGAGCAGCAGCATGGATAAGTTCAAGATACTCACGCTCAACAATATCTCGGCAAAGGGGCTCGAACGTTTCCCGCTGGAGCATTATGAGCTGGCATCGGAGATGACCCATCCCGAAGCGATCCTGCTGCGTTCCTACAATATGCATGATATGGCGCTGCCGGAAACGCTGCTGGCCGTCGGGCGTGCTGGTGCAGGCGTCAATAACATTCCCGTTGACAAGATGACGCAGCTCGGCATTCCGGTCTTCAATGCGCCCGGCGCCAACGCCAATGCAGTCAAGGAGCTGGTGATTGCCGCAATGCTGCTGGGCTGCCGCAATATCTGTCAGGCCTGGGACTATTCGCGCAATCTCAAGGGCGATGACAAGGAAATCTCGGTCGCTGTCGAGAAGGGTAAGAAGCAATATGGCGGTTTCGAACTGCCGGGGCGGACGTTGGGCGTCATTGGTTTGGGTGCCATTGGTGTCAAGGTCGCGAACGCGGCCCGGGCGCTGGGCATGAATGTCATCGGCTTCGATCCGACTATCACGGTACAAAGCGCCTGGCAGCTTTCTTCGGATGTGCAGGGGGCGACCTCGGCAGATGAAGTGCTGGCGCAGGCAGATTTCGTGACTTTCCACGTGCCGTTGATCGAATCGACCAAGCACCTGATCAATCGCGACCGGCTGGCGGCGATGAAGGACAATGTCGTCATCATCAATCTGGCGCGTAACGGCATTGTCGACGATGAAGCGGTGCTCGAAGCGCTTGACAGCGGCAAGGTGTATGCCTACATCAGCGATTTCCCCAGCAATCTGATCAAGGATCACCCGCGTGTCATCGTGCTGCCACATCTGGGCGCCTCGACCGTCGAGGCGGAGGACAACTGCGCGGTCATGGTCGCTGACGAAGTCAGAGCGTTTCTTGAAGATGGCACGATCCGCAACTCCGTGAATTTCCCCGAGATCGTGTCGCCGCGCACCGGCGTCAGCCGCGTCACCGTCGTCAATGAAAACCGCCCCGATATGTTGGCGCAGATTTCTCACTGGATGGGGCAGGCCGGGCTCAACATCAATCGCATGGTGAACGAAGCGCGCGGTGACATTGCCTATACCGTCATCGATCTGGACTCTGAGGTTCAGGGCGGATGCTGTGAGGAGTTGCAGAATGTGGAAGGCATTATCCGGGTGCGCATTCTGCCGTGACTGCTGATGGCAAACCGATGACCCAGGAAGAGGAGCTGCGGCGGATACGCGACCGCATCGATGAGATCGATGCAAGCTTGCTGGCGCTGATCAGCGCGCGAGCGCGCTGTGCCCAGGATGTGGCTGAGGTCAAGCGGCGTCATGGCGACAACACCACTTTCTACCGGCCCGAGCGCGAAGCACAGGTGTTGCGACGTATTCAGCAGGAGAACCCCGGGCCGCTCGACGACGAGGAGATGGCGCGGCTGTTTCGCGAGATCATGTCCGCCTGCCTCGCCGCTGAGGAACGGCAGAAAATCGCCTATTTCGGCCCCGCCGGCTCATTCACGCAGATGGCAGCGCTGAAACACTTTGGCCATTCCATCGACACCGTGGCGCTCAACGCCATCAACGAGGTCTTTCGCGAGGTGGAATCGAAATCCTGCGCCTATGGCGTGGTGCCGATCGAGAATTCGACCGAGGGTGTGGTCAATCACACGCTGGACAGTTTTCTCGAATCGTCGCTGAAGATCTGTGGTGAGGTGGAGATTCGTATTCACCAGCACCTGATGTCAACATGCGACGATTTCCAGCAGATCAAGCGCATCTATTCGCATCCCCAGTCATTGGCACAGTGTCGCGAGTGGCTGGATACGCATCTGCCGCAGGCCGAGCGAATCAACGCATCGAACAATGCAGAGGCGGCACGGCGGGCAGCCGACGAAGCGGGGGCTGCGGCGATTGCCGGAGAGGCGGCAGCGGAACTCTATGGGCTCGACATTCTGCATCACAATGTCGAGGACAACCCGAACAACACCACACGCTTTCTGGTCATCGGGCATCAGGATGTGCCGCCATCAGGCGATGACAAAACATCGCTACTGGTGTCGGCGCAGAATCGTCCCGGCGCGCTCTACCACATTCTGTCACCGTTTGCCGACAATAACGTCAGTCTGACGCGTATCGAATCGCGCCCGTCCCACTGCGTCAACTGGGAGTATGTATTCTTTCTCGATCTGCAAGGGCATGTCAGCGAGCCATCCATCCAGCAGGCGCTCGATACCCTGCACAACAGCGCCGATCTGGTTCGGGTGTTGGGCAGTTATCCGAAGGCGGTATTGTAATGGTCATTGACTACCTGTTGCGGGCGACCCACGGCGTGCAGGGGTTGCAACCCTACATCCCCGGCAAGCCGGTTGAAGAGCTGCAACGTGAGCTCGGGCTGGAGCATATCGTCAAGCTGGCCTCCAATGAAAACCCACTCGGTCCGAGTCCGCTGGGCAAGGCGGCGGCCAGTGGCGAACTCGAAGGCCTGAACTGGTATCCCGATGATGTGGGTTTCAGGCTGAAGCAGAAGCTGGCGGCGCATCATGGCGTCACGGCCGAGCAGATCACCCTGGGCGCCGGCTCCAGTGATGTCATCGACATGGTGGCGCGCAGTTTTCTTGGTCCCGGTCGCAATGCCGTCTATTCCGAACACAGCTTCGCGATGTACGCCATCTATACCCAGGCGGCGGGAGCAGAAGCGAAAATCGCCGAGCCGCTGCCGCTGATCGATGAGATGCCTTACGGCCACGATCTCGATGCGATGGCTGCGCTGATCGATGACGACACCCGCGTGGTGTTCATCGCCAACCCCAACAACCCCACCGGCACCTGGCTGACGGAAGCCGCGCTCTACGCTTTTGTCGAATCGGTGCCCTCCGATGTCGTCATCGTGCTCGACGAGGCCTATACCGAATATGTCACCGAACCGGGGTTCCCGGATGGCGTGAAGTGGCTGGGCGATTTTCCCAACCTGATCGTCACCCGGACCTTTTCCAAAATCTATGGTCTCGCAGCATTACGCGTTGGCTATGGTCTGGCGAGCCCCGAGCTGACGGCCGTCATCAACCGCGTTCGTCACCCGTTCAATGTCAATGCCGTTGCACTGGCTGCGGCTGAAGCGGCGCTGGATGATCATGACTTCATTGCCCGCAGCGTCGCCAACAATCAGGCGGGCATGCAGCAGTATCTCGATGCCTTTGCTGACATGGGGCTCGACAGCATCCCTTCGGTGGCCAACTTTGTCTGCGTCGAAGTGGCAAGATCGGGCACAGCCCTGTTCCAGCAAATGTTGCAGCAGGGCGTGATCGTGCGCCCCGTTGCCAACTACAATCTGCCGGAACATCTGCGCATCACCATTGGCACCGAAGCCGAAAACGCCGCCTGCATCGCTGCGCTCAAGGCATGCCTGACATAGCGCGACTCTGCATTATCGGCGTCGGCCTGATCGGCGGCTCGCTGGCACTGGCGCTGCGGCAGGCGGGGGCGGTCGGTTCGGTGATCGGCGTCGGGCGCAGCGCCGCCAATCTCGAAGAGGCGGTGCGGCTGGGGATCATCGACAGCTACAGTCATGATGCCGCGACTGCCGTCGAATCCGCCGACATGGTTGTGCTCGCCGTGCCTGTGGGCAGCATCCGGCCAGTCTGTGAGCAGATTCGGGATCACCTGCCCGCCGATGCGATACTGACCGATGTCGGCAGCGTCAAGGCTGATGTGGTCGAGCAGGTTCGCGCCGGATTTGGTGAGCTGCCAGCGCGTTTCGTCCCCGGTCATCCGATTGCCGGCACCGAGAAGAGCGGCGCTGCGGCAGCTTTCCCCGAACTCTATCAGGGGCGGCGAGTGTTGCTGACACCACTACAGGAAACCTTCCCGGAAGCATTGGCCAAGGTGCGTCGGATGTGGGAGAGCGTCGGTGCCGAAGTCGAGACAATGACCGTCGAGCACCACGACACCGTGCTCGCCGCCACCAGCCATCTGCCGCATATGCTCGCATTCGGTCTGGTGGACAGCCTTGCACGTCAGCAAGACTCGGATGAAATCTTTCGCTACGCCGCCGGTGGCTTCCGCGATTTTACCCGCATCGCCTCCAGCGACCCGGTGATGTGGCGCGACATCTGCATGCACAATGGCCCAGCCTTGCTCGGCGCCATGAGCCGTTTCGAAGAAGAAATGGCGGAACTGCGCGACGCCATCGAGCAAGGAGACAGCGACAGGCTGGTCGAGATTTTCTCACGCGCCAAAGCAGCGCGGGACAAGTTTGCAGGCTAACACTGCCGAATAGGTAGGGGCGATTTCAATCGCCTTGCCAAGTAAAGTGTTGGAGCCTCGCGTTTCAGTCTGTTCAATCGCCCTATCGGGGCGAAGCGTGAGCGAGCCCGAATGGCTAAACCCGTTTGCCTGCCCGAGCATCGCAGCGTTCAGCCGGGGTTGGCCGCGTGAATGGACGCGTCGGCCAACCCCGGCTGAACGCGAGAAGCGCAGGAAACAGCAGGCTAGTCGGGCGGCTTTGATGTACACGGATGTACTGAATGCCGCGATTGCAGGATGCAAGAGAGCGGCGCTTTGGTTACTTTCTTGCAGCTGTTGGCAAGAAAGTAACTCGCCCCGATGGATGGGGCGAAATGAGCAGGACGCCAATGGAACCTGATGCGTGCGCGGTGGTAGAAAACGGCGAGATGCGAAAGTTTCGTGGCGACACATCATGCACAAGTTCAACCAAAGGTTACCCAATGACTGCATCAACAACATTCATCGCCAAACCCGGTGGTTCGGTTTCCGGTCGTTTGCGCGTTCCGGGCGACAAGTCCATCTCGCACCGTTCGATCATGCTGGGGTCGTTGGGTAATGGCATTACCCGGGTTTCCGGCTTTCTCGATGGTGACGATTGTCTGGCGACGCTGCGGGCGTTTCGTGCGATGGGTGTCGAAATCGAGGGGCCGGACAATGGGGCGCTGACGATTCATGGTGTCGGCATGCAGGGTTTGCAAGCGCCCCATGGTCCGCTCGATCTGGGCAACTCCGGCACCTCGATGCGTTTGATGGCGGGGCTGATGGCGGGTCAGCGTTTCGACACGGTGCTGACCGGCGATGCGTCGCTGTCGCAGCGGCCGATGCGTCGGGTGACGATTCCGCTGGGCCAAATGGGGGCCAAAATCGAGTCGGCGGAAGGTGGCACGCCGCCACTGAAAATCAGCGGCGGTGCGAAGCTGAAAGGGGTTGCCTACGAAATGCCGGTGGCGAGCGCCCAGGTGAAGTCGAGCGTGCTGCTCGCGGGGTTGTACGCCAGCGGCGAGACCTGCGTGACCGAACCGGCGCCGACGCGCGATCACACTGAGCGGATGCTGGCCGGTGCGGGCTATGACCTGCGTCGTGATGGCAGCAAGGTCTGTCTGACCGGCGGTGGCTCGCTCCAGGCAATGACCATCGATGTGCCCGCCGATATCTCCTCCGCTGCGTTTTTCATGGTGGCGGCCAGCATCACCCCGGGCGCTGATCTTTGGCTGGAGCATGTCGGCATCAACCCGACACGAACCGGCATCATCGATATCCTGCGGTTGATGGGGGCGAAGATCGAGCTGGTGAATGAACGCGAGGTCGGCGGCGAGCCGGTAGCGGATATTCATGTTGGTGCGGCGGCGTTGCGCGGTATCGACATCCCCGAGTCGTTGGTGCCGCTGGCGATCGACGAGTTCCCGGTATTGTTTGTCGCCGCTGCTGTGGCCAGCGGGCAGACGCGTTTGACCGGTGCCGAAGAGCTGCGGGTCAAGGAGAGTGATCGTATCCAGGTGATGGCTGACGGGTTGGTGGCCTGTGGCATCGACGCCGCGCCAACGCACGATGGCATCGTGATTCAGGGGGGGCAGGGCTTTCAGGCCGCCACGGTCGATAGTCACGGCGACCATCGCATCGCAATGGCGTTTGCGGTTGCGGCGCTTCGGGCTGTGGGCGATATCGTGATTCGTGACTGCGACAATGTGAACACCTCGTTCCCCGGTTTTGTTGGCAGCTGTCAGCGCATTGGCATGAACATAGAGATGGTCTGAGGCCAGGGAGGCAGTATGCACAACGATTCTATTCCGGTGATCACGATCGACGGGCCGGGTGGCTCAGGCAAGGGTACATTGAGCCGGCTGCTGGCCAAGCGGCTGGGTTGGCACTGGCTCGACAGTGGTGCGATCTACCGTTTGACGGCGCAGGCGGCGCTGCGCAATGGCGTTGATCTCGGTGATATACCTGCGTTGGTGCAGCAGGCGCGAACGCTCGACGCCAGTTTTGGCGAATCGGCAGACGGTGAGGCCAGTGTGTTTCTGCAGGGCGAAGATGTCACCGCGCAGTTGCGCACCGAAGAGGCGGGCGAAGCGGCATCGAGGATTGCCGCCTGTCCGGAAGTGCGCGACGCATTGTTGCAGCGGCAGCGGGATTTTCGTCAGGCGCCGGGCCTGGTGGCCGATGGGCGTGACATGGGGACGGTCGTTTTTCCGGACGCTGCGCTCAAACTGTTTTTGACAGCCAGTATCGAAGAACGCGCCGAGAGGCGATATAAGCAGTTGAAAGCTCAAGGGTTTGATATTAGTATTGACGCCCTTTTTCGCGAGATTTCTGCTCGGGACGAGCGTGACATGAATCGGTCGGTGTCGCCTTTACGGCCTGCCGAAGATGCTGTCATCATCGATTCCTCAGCCATGTCGATCGATGAAATGCGCCAGCGGGCGCTTGATCTGGCTCGTGAAAAGGGATTGGTGGCGTGACCGGGTGAGCCGGTTCCGCCGTATTGTCAACTTCTAACTAACAGCGTTTCCTGATCGCTCAGTTACAGGATAACGTATTGTTTTTCCAGGTTTAATCTAAATGTCTGAAAGTTTCGCGGAATTATTCGAGGAGAGCCTTGCCTTCACTAACATGAAGCCCGGCACCATTGTCAATGGTACGGTCATTGATATCACGCCCGATGTGGTCGTGGTCAGTGCGGGTTTGAAGTCCGAGGGGGTCATCCCCATAGAGCAGTTCAAGGGACCCGATGGAGAGCTGGAGGTCAAGGTCGGCGATGTCGTCGAAGTGACTCTCGATGCCGTCGAGAACGGCTTGGGCGAAACACGTCTCTCAAGAGAAAAGGCCAAGCGTGCGAAGGCTTGGCAAGAGCTTGAAAAAGCTTATGAAAATGATGAAATCGTCAAGGGTGTGATGACCGGCAAGGTTCGTGGCGGCTTCACTGTCGAACTCGGTAACATCCGTGCGTTCCTGCCCGGCTCGCTGGTCGATGTGCGGCCTGTGCGTGACACGGCCTATCTTGAGGGTAAGGAACTCGAGTTCAAGCTGGTCAAGCTGGATCAGGCCCGCAACAACGTGGTGGTTTCACGTCGCGCGGTGGTTGAGAAGGAATACAGCGCCGAGCGCGAAGAGCTGCTGAAGAATCTGGCCGAAGGTCAGACCGTCAAGGCCATCGTCAAGAACCTCACCGACTACGGTGCGTTCCTCGACATGGGTGGCGTCGACGGCCTGCTGCACATCACCGACATGGCGTGGAAGCGCGTCAAGCATCCCTCCGAAGTGGTTGAGATCGGTCAGGAAATCGAAGTCAAGGTGCTGCGTTTCGATCGCGAGCGCAACCGTGTCTCCCTTGGCCTGAAGCAGCTCGGTGATGATCCGTGGAAGGATATCACTCGCCGTTATCCGGAAGGCACTCGCCTGTTCGGCAAGGTCACCAATATCACCGATTACGGCTGTTTCGTCGAAATCGAGGATGGTGTCGAGGGCTTGGTACACGTCTCGGAAATGGACTGGACCAACAAGAACGTCAACCCGCAAAAGGTTGTCCATCTTGGCGAAGAGGTCGAGGTGATGATTCTCGATATCGACGAGGAGCGCCGCCGTATCTCGCTGGGCATGAAGCAGTGCAAGCCGAACCCATGGGACGAGTTTGCTGCCAATCACTCCAAAGGTGATCGGGTTCAGGGTAGTATCAAGTCGATTACCGACTTTGGTATTTTTGTCGGTCTCGACGGTGGTATTGACGGGCTGGTGCATTTGTCTGATATTTCATGGAATATTCCAGGCGAAGAGGCCGTCCGCAACTACAAGAAGGGCGACGAGATCGAAGCCGTCGTGCTGGCAGTCGATCCTGAACGTGAGCGTATCTCGCTGGGCATCAAGCAGCTCGATCAAGACCCGTTCTCGCAGTACATGGCAGCGCACTCCAAGGGCAGCATCGTCAAGGGTGTCGTCAAGCAGGTGGATGCCAAAGCGGCCATCGTTGATTTGGGTGAAGGTATCGAAGGCGTGTTGCGTGCCTCCGAGCTGTCACGCGATCGCGTTGAGGATGCCTCTACCGTGCTGAAGGTTGGCGATGAAGTGGAAGCGAAGTTCATGGGGCTGGATCGTAAGTCGCGTGTCGTTTCTCTGTCGATCAAAGCCAAGGACAGTGATGAAGAGGCCGAGGTCATGCAGGAGTACAGCAACCAGAGTGTGGCTGCCAATCCGATGCATGAGGCGCTCAAGGATCTCAAATCGCGCATGGAAGGAAGTTCCGACCAGTAGCGGTTGTGTGATCACTGCATGTTGGGTCCGGCTTCAGGCCGGATCCGGTTTAGAACACAATGTAACTGCTCAGATGGCGCGTTTCACTGGTGAGCTGAGTAGTTACGACACAATATGTAAACGGGTAGGTGTGAGACCAAGATGACGAAATCCGATCTTATTGAGCGACTTACGGCAAAACAGCCTCATCTTGCTCCCAAGGATGTCGAACTCTCGGTCAAAATCATGCTCGAACAGATGAGTCTTGCGCTGGCTTCTGGCGAGCGTATCGAAATTCGTGGGTTTGGCAGCTTCTCGTTGCATTTTCGCCCCCCGAGGGTTGGAAGAAACCCGAAAACGGGTGATGCTGTCACGCTGAGCGGTAAATACGTTCCGCACTTCAAGCCTGGCAAGCAACTGCGTGAGCGCGTCATGAACTCTACGCATATCCCCATCAAGGAATGATCGCCGCTCGACCCGGGCGACAGCGTCAGTTGGTGTTATCCAGTTACCGGGCTATTCTATGAAAGCGCTGATCTATTTTGTCTTTATTCTGCTCGCGGCCATCAGTGCTGTAGTCTTCACTGCGCTGAATCCCGGTGAAGTCACCGTCAATCTTTATTTCGAGCAGATTACGTTGCCATTTTCCCTGGTCGTGGTTACCAGTATGTTTTTCGGCGTACTGCTGGGCATGTTTGCCGGCGGTTTGGTGGCGCTGGGACGCCGACGCGATATGCGCAAGCTGCGCAAGCAGTTGGCACTGGCGGAAAAGGAACTGAGTAACTTGCGCAAGCAGCCGCTCGGGGACGACTGAACCCGGTGAAATTCAATACTGCTGCCGGTATCGATCGGTATTCACTGACAAACAGGTGGAGGCTATGGAACCACTGTTGTGGTTGCTACTGCCGGTAGCTGCTGCGTCGGGCTGGTTGAGTGCTCGCTATTCCGGTAGGCGGCGTGCGACGCTGCGCGATGGGCAGAACGCTTTCAGTGAGCATTGTCTCCAGGGGCTCAACTACCTGCTGAGTGAGCAGTCGGACAAGGCCATCAGTCTGCTGGTCGATCTGGTCGATGTCGACGAGGACACGGTCGAGACGCATCTGGTGCTGGGCAGCCTGTTCCGGCGTCGTGGCGAGGTGGATCGGGCGATACGGATTCACCAGAACATTATTGCGCGGCCCAGCCTTTCTCCAGCACAGAAAGCCAATGCGCTACAGCAACTTGGCATAGACTTTCTCAAGGCCGGGCTACTTGATCGCGCCGAGAATATTTTTCTCAAACTGGCGGAAACAGGGCGCAATCAGGAACATGCCTGGCGCTATCTGGCCAGTGTTTACGAACGCGAAAAGGAGTGGGCCAAAGCAATTCATGCAGCTGTTCGCCATCAGAAGGCCAGTGACTCGCCACAGCATGTCAGAATCGCCCACTATCACTGTGAACTGGTGGAAGAGCAGGTCAAGGCAGGTAAGATAGAGCAGGCTGAAAGTGAGGCCAAGGCTGCGCTGGCGGTCGACCCGGACTGTATCCGCGCTTACATTCAGACAGGTGATATTCTTTCTTCCCGTGGTAATTTCAACGCAGCGGTAAAGAGCTTCCGCAAGGCGTTGGCAAAAGATCGCCATTTTTCGCCGGTCGTGCTGAACCGTCTGTACAAGACCTTCACCAAAGCAGGAACGCTGGCCGATTTTCCAGTTTTCGTACGCAAGAACACCGATTGCAACACGGACGCGGCTGCGCGCTATTTTCTCGTTCGGGTGTACAAAGACCTTGGGGATGAGCAGCGCCTGCATGAGCTGCTATACAAGGAAATGGAGCGCAAGGAGGTGTCACCCTATATCGTGCTCGCCTATCTTGAAATGATGCGAGAAAATACCAGCGGTGACATCAGCGCATCGTTTGCCGCGTTGGAAAAAACACTCACCTCAAGGTTGGGCACCTATATGGCTTGCCACTGCACCCACTGCGGTTTCGAATCCAACCTCATTTTCTGGCAATGCCCCGGCTGTCAGCACTGGGGCACCGTCAGACCGCATCAGAACCCCGTCGAATACTCTTGGCTGGACAGCGAATGAAACCATCACCAATTATTGTCGCCCTCGATTTTTCAACCCAGGAAGCGGCGTTGGAATTTGCCCGTCGAATCCCTGCCGACAAATGTCGCGTCAAGGTGGGTTTCGAGCTGTTCGTTGCTGCCGGCCCCGGCTTGATCGAGCAGTTACACAAGCTTGGTTTTGAAGTTTTTCTCGACCTCAAATTCCATGATATCCCCAATACCGTTGCGTCGGTGTGCCGTGTCGCCGCTGACTTGGGCGTATGGATGCTGAATGTGCATGCCAGTGGTGGGCGCCGGATGATTGTCGCGGCTCGTGAAGCCCTTGAGCAGGCGGCACATCGACCTCATCTGATCGCCGTCACCGTGCTGACGTCGATGGATGCCACTGACCTTGGTGAAGTGGGTATTGCACGCTCCCCCGAACAGCAGGTGCTGCATCTTGCCAGTCTCGCCAGCGACGCTGGGGCGGATGGGGTCGTCTGTTCGGCAAGAGAGGCGGCAGCATTGCGCCAGGAACTGGGGAGTGACTTTCTGCTGGTGACGCCAGGTATCCGTCCTGCAGGCTCGTCGGGAAGCGACGATCAGCGCCGCGTAATGACCCCGGCGGAGGCTATGACCGCTGGTAGTGATTTTCTGGTCATTGGTCGGCCGATCACCCAGGCAGCCTCACCCGGCGATGTGATAAACGAGGTGCTTGTCTCACTGTAGTGCAAGGGAACTTTGTTAGGATTCAGCGGTCAATTCATCAACGTGCCAGAATAAGGAAGTTTCACTATGCCAGCCAAGATTCGCAAGGCGGTCTTTCCCGTAGCAGGAATGGGAACCCGGTTTCTTCCGGCCACCAAGGCCAATCCGAAGGAAATGCTGCCGATCGTCGACAAGCCATTGATCCAGTATGCGGCCGAAGAAGCGGTCTCCGCCGGTATCACCGAACTCATTTTTGTTACCGGGCGCAATAAACGCTCCATTCCGGACCATTTCGACAAGGCCTATGAGCTGGAACGTGAACTGGAGGAGCGGGGCAAAACCAAATTGCTCGAAGAGGTGCGCGGTATTCTTCCTCCGGGCATCACCTGTGTCTATCTGCGACAGGCAGAAGCATTGGGGCTAGGGCATGCGGTGCTTTGTGCGGAGCCAATTGTTGGCGACGAACCTTTTGCGGTCATTCTGGCGGATGACATGATTGCGCCAAAAAACGGAACCACCGGGCTTGGCGAGATGGTTGAGGTCTATAACTATCATGGTTGCAGCGTACTCGGCAGTGAGCGCGTACCTGAAGATCAGACGCAGAAATATGGTGTGGTCGCCGCTGAAGCATCTGGGGAGCGTCTGTGGCATGTCAACGGCATCGTCGAAAAGCCAGCGCCTGAAGATGCGCCCTCGAATATTGCTGTTGTTGGGCGTTATATCCTGACACCCCATATTTTCTCCAAGCTGGCAAAAACACCACGCGGCGCCGGTGGTGAAATTCAGCTGACGGATGCTATTGCACAACTGCTCACTGAAGAGCGTGTGCTGGCCTATGAATTCGAAGGCAAACGCTACGATTGTGGTGATAAGCTGGGGTATCTGGTGGCAACTGTGGAATATGCACTGAAACATCCAGAGCTCAAGGACGGTTTTGCCGATTACCTGAGAAACCTCGATGTCGATGCATTGATGTAAAAGCGTATTGATTGAAAAAAAAGCCCGGCCAGTCGTCAGACTGGTCGGGCTTTTTTATTGCTGTAGGGGCGAATTCATTCGCCCGAGTACAGGCCGATGTCTATCCGTTCTTGAGCGTAGCAAACGCCTTCTCCGCCGCCACCAGGGTGGCTTCCAGATCCTCATCCGAATGGGCGCTGGAGACAAACCCTGCTTCGTAGGCCGATGGTGCAAGGTAGATGCCTTCATCGAGCATGGCATGGAAAAACTGCTTGAAAGCCTCGACATCGCACTGGGTGGCCTGTGCAAACGATGTGACCTGCTTAGCGTCGGTGAAAAACAGCCCGAACATGGCGCCGACCTGGCTGGTGGTGAACGCAATCCCGGCGGCGTCTGCTCTTTTTTGCAGCCCTTGAACCAGTGTTGTCGTTTTCTGCTCCAGCGTAGAGTAGAAGTCCGGTGCTGAAATGATTTCCAGCGTTTTTAGCCCAGCCGTCATGGCAATCGGATTTCCCGACAGGGTGCCTGCCTGATAGACCGGCCCGGTGGGTGCGATGTATTCCATGATTTCGCGCTTGCCGCCGAAGGCGCCGACCGGCATGCCGCCGCCGATGATTTTTCCCAGCGTCGTCAGATCCGGGGTGACGTCGTAGACAGACTGTGCGCCGCCGAGCGCGACGCGAAAGCCGGTCATCACTTCGTCGAAGATCAATACCGCGCCATGTTCGTCACAGACTTCGCGGAGTCCTTGCAAGAAGCCGTCGACCGGTGGAATGCAATTCATGTTGCCAGCGACCGGCTCGACGATAATGCAGGCGATCTCGCTGCCGATGTCGGCGAATGCTTCCCGCACCGCGTCGATATTGTTGTATTCCAGCGTGATTGTATGTGCTGCCAGTGCGGCGGGAATGCCGGGCGAGCTGGGTACGCCCAGGGTCAGTGCGCCTGATCCAGCCTTGACCAGCAGTGAGTCGCCGTGGCCGTGGTAGCAGCCTTCGAACTTGACGATCTTGTCGCGCCCGGTAAAGCCACGTGCCAGCCGGATTGCGCTCATCGTGGCTTCGGTGCCGGAGCTGACCATGCGTACCATCTCGATCGACGGCAGCAGCGCGCAGACGCGTTCTGCCATCTCGATCTCCAGCGCCGTTGGTGCGCCGAAACTGAGGCCGTTGTCGGCTGCCTGCTTTACCGCAGCGATGATGTCGGGATGAGCGTGTCCGGCAATCATGGGTCCCCAGGAGCCAACATAGTCGATATAACGATTGCCATCGCTGTCGAAAAGCCAGGCGCCTTGCGCTCTGTCGATGAATACGGGATCGCCGCCGACGCCCCGGAAAGCGCGGACAGGAGAGTTGACGCCTCCCGGAATGACCTTTTCGGCGCGGTGAAAGAGTTCTGATGATCTGGACACGGTGATTCCTGAAGTTGGGTTGAAGCGCTGAATTATGCCTGTAACTGCTACCACCGGGCAAAATGCGAGTGTCGGGGCGGTGCTGGTGAGGGTCTCGGCCGGGTGTTATATTCCTCACTGCCAAGCATCACGATTGATCCACGTCAACAGTGCTGCCGACGTTACGATGCTAGTCTCCCTTCCTTCGTTTTTCTGAGCTGGTGCCCGCATGTCAGAGACCGATTTTACCAATACCATTTTCGATGAAGCACTGATCCGTCGTTACGATGCCAGTGGCCCGCGCTATACGTCGTATCCGACTGCGGTCTCCTTTACCGACAGCTTCGGCGAAACGGACTATTGCCAGGCGGCACAGCGGAGCAACGCCTCCCCGGTGCCGGTTCCGCTGTCGCTCTACTTTCATATTCCGTTCTGCGACACCATCTGTTTCTACTGCGCCTGCAACAAGATTGCGACCAAGAATCATTCCATGGTGGGCGACTATCTCGATCGTCTTGAACGGGAAATCGAGATGCAGGCGGCGTTGTATGACGATGACCGGGTGGTGGAGCAACTGCACTGGGGCGGCGGTACGCCAACCTTTCTGAACCACGATGAAATGAGCCGGTTGATGGCATCGACCCGGCACCATTTCAAGTTGCGTGATGACGATGGTGGCGACTACTCGATCGAGATCGATCCGCGTTCGGTGACGGCTGACAGCATCCGGCACCTGCGCGCATTGGGCTTCAATCGTTTTAGCCTCGGCGTGCAGGATGTCAATCCGGTGGTACAGCGGGCGGTCAACCGCATTCAGCCGATCGAGATGACCGGCGAGATCATCCAGGCCTGTTACGATGCCGGTGCGCGATCCGTCAATCTCGACTTGATCTATGGCCTGCCGTTGCAGACGGTGGGGAGCTTCGAGCAGACCGTCGAGGCGGTGCTGGAGCTGTCGCCCGACCGGCTATCGGTGTTCAATTACGCTCACTTGCCTGAACGCTTCAAGCCGCAACGCCGCATCAATGAAGCCGAATTGCCGTCAGGCGCCGACAAGCTGGAGATTCTCAAGCGCACGATCCGGCAGTTGACCGACGCCGGCTACGTCTATATCGGTATGGATCACTTCGCCAAGCCGGATGATGAACTCGTCCGCGCGCAACAGGAAGGTCATTTGCACCGTAACTTCCAGGGCTATACCACGCGCGGCGACTGTGACCTGGTGGCCATGGGCGTCAGCTCGATCTCGAAGGTGCATGATGTCTACAGCCAGAACAGCAAGGATCTGGAATCGTACTACCGTGCCATCGACGCCGGCCACTTGCCGGTGATCAAGGGCATTCGTTTGAGTGATGACGACATTCTGCGGCGGGATGTGATCAGCCGTCTGATCTGCAACTTCGCGCTCGACATGAAAGAGATTGAAGACAGCTACGGCATCGACTTCAAGCGCTACTTCTCATCGTCGCTGGAGGCGCTGGCGCCAATGGAAGCCGATGGCCTGGTCGAAATCGGCGACGCGGAAATCCGCATACTACCGCGCGGACGCATGCTGGTACGCAATGTCTGCATGACCTTCGACGCCCATCTGCAGCAGGCGCGGGAGGAAGCGAAGTTCTCCAAGGTAATCTAGCCTGGAGTTTTCGGTTTTGCCTTCACAGATCATCCTCGCCTCGCGCTCGCCACGCCGCGTCGAACTGTTACGTCAGATTGGTATCGAAGCGGAGATCATGCCCGCTGATATCGACGAATCGGTGCTTGCCGCAGAATCCCCACCGGAATACGTACTGCGCATGGCGCGAGAGAAAGCCAAGGCAGTCGAGCCTGCCGGTGCTGAAGATACGCTGATCATTGCCGCGGACACCGCCGTGGTGGTGGGGGGCAGGATTTACGGCAAGCCCGCGTCAGAAGCGGATGCCGCCGCCATGTTGCGCAGCTTGTCTGGGCGGACGCATCATGTGCTATCGGCTGTGGCATTGCGGCAAGGTAACCGGCTGTCGTCACGGCTGTCGGATTCAGCAGTGACGTTCCGGCCGCTGAGCGATGCCGAGATCCAGCGCTACTGGCAGAGCGGCGAGCCGGTGGACAAGGCAGGCGGCTACGCGATCCAGGGATTAGGCGCTGTTTTCATTGCGTCGATCGAAGGTAGCTATTCAGGCATTATGGGATTGCCACTGCAGGAAACGGCCGCGTTGCTCGCTGAGTGTGGGTTCAGGGTTTTGTAAGCGCTTATTCTTTATAATGGGGCACTTTCCCACTGGCAGCGGATAGATCCCCTCATGAGCACAGAAGTCCTGATCAATGTCACCCCCCAGGAGACGCGTGTCGCCTTCGTCGAGAATGGCGTACTGCAGGAGGTGGCGATCGAGCGTACCCGCAAGTCAGGGCTGGTGGGCAACGTATTCAAGGGCAAGGTGTGTCGCGTACTGCCCGGCATGGAGGCGGCTTTTGTCGATATCGGTCTGGAAAAGGCCGCGTTCCTGCATGTTTCCGATGTGATTGCGAAAACACCGCCCAACGCCAGCGGTATTGCTCCTGAGACGCCACAGTCGATTTCCAGCATGCTGCATGAAGGTCAGCACGTGCTTGTTCAGGTGGTGAAGGATCCGCTTGGCACCAAGGGCGCACGGCTGACGACGCAGGTGACGATTCCTTCGCGCTATCTGGTACTGATGCCTCACAGCGATTCGATTGGCGTCTCGACCCGCGTCGAGGACGCTGAGGAGCGCGAACGTTTGCGTGAGCTGGTGCTGGCAGAGCGTGGTGATTCCCATATGGGTTTCATTCTGCGCACGGCAGCCGAGGGCGTCAACGCGGAGGAATTGCACCAGGACATGGCTTTCCTGCAGCGTGTCTGGGCCAAGATCATGGAACGAGACAAGTCGGCGAAAGCAGGTGCCTGTGTCTACCATGATCTGCCGCTGGTCAAGCGCACACTGCGCGACATGGTCGGTGAAGACTGCGAGAAGGTGCAGATCGATTCCCAATCCACCCACAAGGAACTGCTGGAGTTTGCCGAGTCCTATGTGCCGGAGATGGCTGGGCGTGTAGAACTCTACACGGGCGAGCGCCCCATCTTTGAGCTATACAACATCGAGGATGAAATCGCCAAGGCGCTGGAGCGCAAGGTGATGCTCAAATCCGGCGGTTATCTGATCTTCGACCAGACCGAGTCGATGACCACGATCGACGTCAACACCGGTGGTTTCGTCGGTTCGCGTAATCTGGAAGAGACCATCTACAAGACCAATCTTGAAGCGGCGCAGGCGATTGCGCGTCAGCTCCGGCTGCGCAATCTCGGCGGCATTATCATTATCGACTTTATCGACATGGCCGAGCCTGAGCATCGGCGCCAGGTGTTGCGTGCGCTGGAAAAGGCGATGGATCGAGATCATGCTCGCAGCCAGATTTGCGATGTGTCGCCGCTGGGGTTGGTCGAAATGACGCGCAAGCGTACCCGCGAAAGCCTGGAGCACGTGCTTTGCGAACCTTGCCCCTACTGCAAGGGCAAGGGGTATATGAAAACGGCTGAATCGGCCTGCTACGACCTGTTCCGCGAAATTCTGCGTGAATCACGCCAGTATGATGCGCGCGAACTGCTGGTGCTCGGCTCGCAGGAAATTGTCGATCTTTTGCTGGACGAAGAGTCGGCGAGCCTTGCCGAGTTGCAGGAATTTATCGATATTCCCATCAAGTACCATGTCGAAAGCCAGTATATTCAGGATCAATTCGATGTGGTGCCGCTCTGATATGCCGGTCTGACACCCGATGAAGGTCGTTCTCAAGGGAGGTTGTTGGCACGGACTGAAACAGCTCGTCTCTCTGGCCGTGCTGGTGGGGTTACTGCTGATCCTGCTGACATTGCTAATGCCGTTGGCCAACGACTATCGCGATGTGATTGCCGAAAAAATATCTACGGTCATCCGTCACCCCCTTAAAATCGGTCACATCGACATTCGCTGGGAAGGTTTCAAATTAAAGCCGCTGCTGACCTTCCGTGATGTGGAGATTTCCGACCCCGAAACCAATACACCCATTCTACATTTTGCTGAAATGGAGGTCTGGTTCAATCCCTGGAAAACGCTGCTTCGCCGCCGACCGGAAGCGGATGTGGTGCGTTTTTCTGGCAGCCATATCAAGATCGTCCGTGGCACTGATGGAAAAATATCTGCCTATGGATTTTCGGGGCGCAATGGTGAAGAAAATCCGTCGCTGAATAAAGTGCTAGAACGCTTTCGCGGCATGCGCCTGGAGCTGGCGGATATTGTTGTCGAATGGGACGATCGCCAGCGTGATCGACAATACCGTTTTATCACGTCCGACCTCGACCTCTATGTCGGTCAGGATGCGCTGGCGCTGGAAGCAGAAATTCTGCCGCCCAAGTCGGTGGGGGACAGCCTTGAAGTAAAACTCGTCGCCGAAGGTCCACTCGACTCGCCACGTGACTGGAACAGCCACTATTTTGTTCAGGGCAGGGAAATCAACCTGGGCGGTGTGCCTTATCTGCGTCAGGGGGTGCTGTCCCAGGCGGGTTCCGGCACGCTGGATCTCAAGCTGTGGGGCAGCAGCTTTCGTGATACTGGGTTCGACGTGCAGGGAAGCATTGCTTTGCACGATGTGCGTGTCGATGCGACGCCGAAACAGGGCGAAAAAACCGCTGCGCGTTTTGGTTTTATCGATGAACTGGCGGCCGATCTGCGCCTGTCCGGGGATTTTCAGAGCTGGCGCCTGGACATGGATCAGTTGCGGGTGGTGACGCCGCAAAAACACTGGCCGGAAGGCGGCTTGAGTCTCGCCTGGGATCAGGATGTGGGTGCTTATTTCGGTGTTGTCGACTATATCGATATCGAGAGTGTTCGCACGATAGCAACACTGATGCCGGGGTTGCCGGATCAGCTGCTCGAATGGTTGCAGCGTCTGCGCCCGGTTGGGGAGTTGCGTGGTATCGACTTTTCCTTGCCGCGCAGTTTCGAGTCCCTGGAGAAGTTTGCTTTCAAGGCGAGCTTCGATGAACTGGGCTGGGATGCGCTCGACCATATTCCCGGCATCAGCCATATTTCCGGTGATGTTCTCGCCACGGCCGAGCGGGGCGTGGCGCGTGTCGACAGCACCGGGCTCGAAGTGGATTTTCCACGCCTGTTTCCGGAAATGCTCGATGCGCAAAGCCTGCATGGCGAGATCAGCTGGCAGAAAATGGATGATATCTGGGATATTTCCATGGAAAACCTGATTCTCGCAAATGCTGATTTTGTTGCACGCGGTGGTGGAAGCTTGCAGTTGGGCAAAGGCGAAGCATATCCGGCGCTGACACTGGAGATGATCGTGCCATCGATGCCGCTGGCACGTGTATCGCATTATATTCCCTATCGGATCGTACCGAAAAAAATCGGTCGATGGCTGCGTCGTGCGTTTGTCGATGGGCAGGCAGAAAATATCCGCTTCAGCTATGGCGGGCCGTTGCGCAAGACGGCTTTCAAAAAGGGAATCGCGAAAATGCATGCGGATTTCGACGTGCGTAATGCATCCTTCGATTATCATGAACGTTGGCCCGGTCTGTTATCTCTGAACGGGCGTGCGCAATTCGACAACAGTAAGCTGACGGCGACCGTTGTCAGCGGGAAAGTGCTCGGCGCGACCATTACCGAAGCCGATGTGTTGATCGATGATCTTTTTCGCGCGCGTCTTGCGGTTACGGGGAAGGCCAAAGGCACGTTGCCACAGGCATTGACCTTTGTCCGCCAAAGCCCGCTGGGAAAAAATCTGGATGAATTTCTTGGTCGCGTGACTTCATCGGGGCCGGTGGCGATTGATCTCGACTTGTTGCTAACGTTGTCGAAAAAACTCAAAAAAGTCACGCGTAGCCGCGGCGTCATCGAGTTGCAGCGCTGCGAGGCGGCCATTCCCGCGCAGGATGTGCAGATCACCGAACTCAAGGGGTGGCTGAATTTCCATAATACCGACTTCTCTTCCCGTTCGCTGACGGCGGTCTTTCGTAATGCGCCCGTCGAAGCGACGGTGTCCACAGCAGATGACGGTACAGTTCTGGTCGATATGGCGGGGGTCTGGGCGCCGGCGGATCTGCTGCCGCAGCAACGCAAGATCATCGAACCCGTCACCTCCGGCACGGCCGCCTGGCAAGGGGTTCTGCATATTCCGCGCCGGCAGCAGGCTGAGGAAAAACACGCGCCTTGGCTGGCGGTGACATCGACGCTAGCGGGGGTTACGGTCGATCTGCCAGCGCCGCTGTACAAGGATGCTGCTGCGCAGCGGAATCTGGCCGTGGAATACCATTTTTCGTCACCGCCGCTGCTCCGGGCGGCGGTGCCCGGATTGTTCGAAATCGAGGCGGAGATGCAAACGCAGCCCCGCTTTACCGTGAACCGGGCGGCAGTCGGATTGCAGGGTGGCTCCGTCAGCCTGCCGCAACAGGGCATCAAGGTGGCGGGGCGGTGGCCCGAGGTCGATGTGGCAGCCTGGGCTGATGTCATCCGCCGTTATGCGGGGCAGCCGAAGGCGGATGAGAATCTGCTCGACAAGGTCGATGATATCGACGTTACCGTCGATCGTTTTCGGCTTGCGGCGCAAACATTCGAACAGTTATCGCTGCGGGCACAAAAGCTGGACAGAGAATGGCAGTTGTCACTCGATGCGGAGAGCCTCGCTGGTGATATTGTCGCTCCTCTGCCGCTTGGCCGTGCCCCGCTGCGGGCGCGCCTTGATCGGCTCGTACTCCGGCGTGGCGAGGATCAGGCGCAGGTGCAGGCGGAATTCGACCCCCGGGTGCTGCCGCCGCTGGAAGTGCAGAGCGCCCAGTTGCGCTGGGGAAATTTGGCGTTTCGGGATTTTCGGCTCAATACCTTGCCACGGAAGACGGGAATGGAGGTCAGCCGCCTCGCGCTAGCAACCGAATATCTCGATGTCGATGCCAGCGGCTTTTGGCACTGGTCGCCGAGCGCGGAGCATACGACGGCCAGGTTCACCGCGAAGGGCAAGGATGTGGGCAAGGTACTCAAAGCCTTTGCGTTTGGCGAGAGCCTCGGCAGTGGCAGCGGTACGTTGTCGGGAATGCTCTCCTGGCCGGGGTCTCCGGCCCGCTATTCGCTGGCCAGCGTCGAAGCCGATTTGAAGGTGGATCTGCGTGATGGCTGGTTGCGCAAGGTCGAGCCGGGGCTTGGCAGGCTGATCGGCTTGTTGAGCCTCGATTATCTGCCACGCCGGCTGGCGCTCAACTTCAAGGACATGGAAAAGGATGGCTTTTTCTATGAAAAGCTCCAGGGTTCCGCGCATATCGAGGCGGGTGTTCTCGAAACCAATGATCTGCTGATTTATGGGCCGGTCGCCAGCTTTGAGCTGAAAGGCAAGGCGGATTTGATCCAGCGAAGCTACGACCTTGCTCTTCGGGTCGTGCCCAATCTGACAGCGTCAGCGCCCCTTGCGGCCGGGTTGATCGCCGGGCCGCAAGCTGGTGTGGTGGTTTTTATTCTGGATAAGCTCGCCAAGGGGGTGGGCGTCGATGTCGATCGGTCGGTGGCGCTGGACTATACCGTCACCGGCAACTGGGATGCGCCGCAGATCGTCGCACTGCGCCCGGAGCTGGACGATGCCGAAGAGGACGGGGTGCTTGATCTTCTGGAATAAGGTAGCGACGGCGAACACGGTTCTGACGAAAACTGCCGAGCCCGGATCACAAAGCGTTTGCTGATGGTTAGCGTTCCGCTGTGAAAGTTGCTAGCTTTTGGCGATAGCCTGCTATATCAATAAGACACACGGAAATTATAGGACGGTGCAGTGAGCATTTTTGCAGCAATACAGATGGCGTCTGGCCCGCAGGTGACAGCCAATCTGCTGTTGGCGGGCCAGCTGATCGCGGAAGCTGCCGGCAAGGGCGCGCGTTTCGTTGTGTTGCCAGAGAATTTCGGCCTGATGGGGGTCACTGAGCAGGACAAGCTGGAGGTGGCCGAGTCGGCGAACGGTGGCCCGATGCAAGAGTTCCTGGCAGAAAATGCCCGCAAGCATGGCGTCTGGATCTGTGGTGGTACGCTGCCCGTCGAAACGCCAGAGCCGGGTAAGGTCTATGCGTCCAGCTTCATCTACAACGATGAAGGGCGGCAGGTAGCGCGCTATGACAAGGTGCATCTGTTCGACGTTTCTCTGCCCGGTGTGGACGAAAACTACAATGAGTCCGAAACCATCTTGCCTGGGGATCGCACGGTGGTGGTCGATACGCCATTCGGCAAGATTGGCCTCGCAGTGTGCTATGACCTGCGGTTTCCCGAACTGTTTCGCGAGCTGGTGGACAGAGGCGCAGAGATCATCTTTGTGCCAGCCGCATTCACCGACCTGACTGGCAAGGCGCACTGGGATATCCTCGTGCGCGCCCGTGCAGTAGAAAACCTCTGCTATGTCGTCGCCTCGGCCCAAGGTGGATACCACGTCAACGGCCGCACAACCTATGGTCACAGCATGATCGTCGATCCCTGGGGGGCTGTCGTGGACGAAGCGGACGACCACAAACCGGGCATCGTGCTGGGGGATATCAATCTCGATTGTCTGCGCCGGGTACGCCGCAGCTTTCCCGTCCTTCAGCACCGCCGCCTGCTATCTCTCGCGAGCTAACCTCCTCGCGCCGCCGGCAACTGGCTGGGGAGGGCTTTGCTGTTACGGGGTGCTGCCCAACGTCGACAGAACCACCTCACCCGCGCTGTTCAAAGTCTCTATCGTCGTTACCCGATCCGTCCCTGCCGCACAAGCCGCCTGATTTTCCCGGCTCACCGTTACCCACAATGTTTCACCGGCGGGAATGACGATCCCGTGCAGACAGGGATCATCGATGATCTTGTAGCCACTGTTCAGCACCGAGGTGGATGCTGCGCTGTATCGACCCTCGCTGTTGCTGACGAGCATGGCGCCAAATGCCGGATCTCCATTGACCTCGACAATGACTTGCGTCACTCCCGTGTTAGTTGGGACTTCCCAGCGGCAGGAAAACGCCCGTGGGCCCTCTTCCTTCCATGTTGCCGGGACGCTAGTCTTTGATCCGCCTAGTTGTGCCGCAATATCCAGCGGTAGCCTGGCGCAAAACGCCTGTTGGTCCTTGCTGTCGAGTGGAAAGGAGGCTGTACCCGCGCTTTCAGCGACTGCGGGAGCGGCAGTATCCCCAGCAATCTGCGGTGTATCCGCATTGTCTCCGGTGCCGGTACCGACGATACCGCCATCATTGCAGCCCGCCAGTGAGAGCAGCAGGCTGGCGAGCAGTGCTCTGTGCCAATCAGTTGTCATCTTCCTCTCTCCCGCGATCCTCGAAATAGTAGACGCCGAGGCCCGCCCTGTACGTGCCTTTGCCTTGTGCCGTGGGGTTGCTGTCACGATCGTGCTGACTGAGAAAGGCATCCATCTCTTCCAGCAGCGCCATGGCTCGCTGCCGACTCAACGTACGGAATTCCAGCACGGCTTCTTCGGGCAGATTGTCGTAGACCACGCTGAGTTGCAGCCGCGATGTTTCCCCGGATGACTGAAGATTGTGGTCGATCGTCTCCAGCAGGTCGCGCACGCTGTCGCCTGCCAATTGCAGCATCTCCTCATCGCTGTGACAGGGTACATAGCCGGGCTTCAGCAGGCGCAGTGTGCCGCCCGCTGTGTTTTCCACGATGCCGGTGCGGATCAGTTCATCGAGTACAGCCCGCGCCGGAATGTCGCCGCTATAGCGCTTCACCAGGGTGGTGAAATCGTGCTCGCCGCCGCTGAAAGGCAGTTCCAGCGGATGGCTAGCGGCGTCGGTAAAGTCTCTGTCGTTGCGCCAGCCATGGATGATGCGTGCGCTGCGATTGTGCTTTGTCTGGTGTGCATCCGGTGCTGGTGGCTCGTCGAGCAGCCGTTTGACCTCTTTGCGGTTGATTCCCGTGACCAGCGCAATACGAGAAATCGACAGCTTGCGCCCCTCCAGTGCAAACTCGGATGCCGCTGTGTCCACATAGAGCTGCTTCAGCCACTGCGCCAGCGTTGCATGCGCCACGCCATGCCGCAGCAGCAGGCGGATAAGTGGCCGCAGCATACGCAAAACGACTTGTTGCAGGGTGTTGCTGGGCATGGTGCAGATGGTTGGTGAAATAGGGGGTATTGTCCCATGATTGGGAAATATTTCCCAATCATGTTGAGTGGTCGCCCAGACCCCGCTTTTTACTTCTCTACACACTCGCGCGCTGATGCCCCTACCACGGTAGAATCTCGCCAGACCCAGCAAATGCGATATCCAGCCGTGAAGTTTCCCGTTTCCGTCATCATTCCCAGCTACAACCGTGAAGCCGTGCTGGGGCGTGCTATCGAATCGGTGCTGAGACAGACCCTGGTGCCGGAAGAGGTGATTGTTGTGGACGATGGTTCAAGCGATGGTACGGCGGCGTTGGTTCGGCGTGATTTTCCGCAGTGCCGCTATCTTGTGCAGCAGAATCGGGGGGTGAGCGCGGCGCGCAATCTCGGTATCGCCACCGCGACCGGAACATGGCTGGCATTCCTCGATTCCGACGATGAATGGTTGCCCGGCAAGCTCGAAGCCCAGCATCAAGCATTACAGCAATCGGCGGGCTGTCGATTGTGCCATACCGAGGAAATATGGATTCGCAACGGCAAGCGGGTCAATGCAATGCGCAAACACGGCAAGAGTGGTGGCTGGATATATCAGCGTTGTCTGCCGCTATGCGTGATTTCTCCGTCTTCGGTTGTCATCCATCGGGATGTTTTTCACAGCTACGGCGGTTTCGATGAGTCGCTGCCCGCCTGTGAAGACTACGACCTATGGCTGCGCATCTGCGCTCGCGAGCCGGTGGCATTTGTCGAGCAGGCTCAGATCATCAAGTATGGCGGCCATGACGACCAGCTTTCCCGCCGTCACTGGGGTATGGACCGTTTCCGCGTGAAGGCGCTGGAAAAGATGTTGCAATCGGGGGTGCTGGCAGCGCCGGATGCTGCGGCTACCGCCGATATGCTGATCGAAAAGTGCCGCATCCTTGCGTTGGGTGCGACCAAGCGGGGTGCTGCCGAACGTGCTGCCAGTTATGAGGCGTTGGCACGCAGGTATCAATCCATTGCTTCCGCCCAAGGAGCCGCCGTTGATTAACATTGTCGTCGCCTGGATGGCTGAAGCGCGGCCGTTGATCGAGCGCTATCGATTGAAACCGCTATCGCGAAAATCTGGTTTCAGGATCTATCGCAACGATGGCGTCAGTCTGGTGGTCGCCGGACAGGGGAAGGTGGCTGCTGCCGCTGCCACGGCTTGGTTGCAGGCGCTGCTGAAACCGCAGCAGCATGCCTGCTGGCTCAATGCCGGTATTGCGGGTCAGCGTGATTTGCCGATTGGCACCGCGATTGAAGGGGGCCGGGTCTCGGATCTGGCCAGTGACTGCTACTGGCAGTTGACTGGCAGTGGTACGGGGCTCCCGGCGCTGGATATCGTGACCGTGGATGCGCCCGATCCTGAGTATCGGCAGGACGGGGTGACGGATATGGAGGCATCAGGATTTGTCGAGACGGCGCTGCGGTTTTCCGAGCAGCGCAACATCGGCTGCTTCAAGGTGATTTCCGACAATGCCCGGCAGACGCTCGAGCATTTCAGCCCGGCGCTGGCGACCGAACTCATGGCAGCGCGTATCGATGAGCTCCACCGTGTTGCCGAAGCCCTGCAATGGAGGTGTTCCAGTGTCGAATAAACGTCGCTATCTGATCACCGGTGCGAGTCGCGGCATCGGCGCTGCGATTGCCCGCAAGTTGTTGCAGGATGGATGTCAGGTGACGGGCTTGTCGCGCAAAGCTGGCGAACTGGAGAGCGAGCAGGGATATCGCCATGTGAGTTGCGATTTTGCTGATCTGGAGGCGCTGCCGACAATCCTGAAGGCCCAGAGGAAACAGCTGGAGCGTCTCGATGGCCTGATCCTCAATGCGGGATTTGGCCGCTTTGCCTCGCTTGAGGCCTTCTCCGCCCGGCAGATCCGTGAGCTGATCGATGTCAACCTCACCAGCCAGATTCTGGTCGCGCGTGAGTTTCTGCCGCTGATGAAACGCTACAAGGCGGGGGATGTCGTTATCATCGGCTCAGAAGCCGCCCTTCGGGGCGGTCAGCGTGGTGCCGTCTATGCCGCCACCAAGTTTGCGCTGCGAGGCTTTGCCCAGTCATTGCGTGAGGAGTGTGCCTCGGCGGGTGTGCGGGTTACGCTGATCAACCCGGGCATGGTGCAGACGGACTTTTTCGACGGCCAGAACTTTCGCCCGGCAGCAGCGCCGGGTTGCCATCTGCTGGCGGAGGATGTTGCTGGAGCCGTCGGTTTTGTTCTCCGATCACGTCCCGGAGCCTGCTTCGATGAAATCAATCTGTCGCCACAAAAGAAAGTGATCGATTTCGCCAAGGCGGGGGATGGGGCACTCGACAAATAGCCGTCTGGAACGGCTAAACCCGGTTTCTGGGGTGCTGCGATTCAGTCTGGAAAGTCCGGGCGCTCCATTTCCACTGTCGGTGGCGTATTCCCAAATGGGCTGTGCTCTTTCGGCTCGGTTTCTTCCTTCGGCTCAAAGGCTTTGGCTTCCAGGGTGCGTTTCAGGCCGTCCAGCTGCTCCGCGACAGCGCTGTCATCCAGTTCCTGGGTGTCGCCTGGTGGTTTGACGGCAAATGCGGATGTGGGTGGCTCGATACTCTGCTCGGTGCTGGCGCGGGGTTTAACCTGAACCGGAGCGGGAATACTGTCCTCTTCAACGCTATCGTCGGCGGACGCGGGATCGTTATTGGTCGGATCTTTTTTGATGAGGTCTTTTATCTTGGTAAGTGAAATCATGTTTGTCTGCTAAAGCAGGTTGATTGAGTCATGTCCTATTGTATTGACGTGATCTTACGAGAGAGTGGAAGGCTGTCACGGAATTTGATGGTTACAATGCGTCCATGTGGATTTCGTGACCACTGGTCGGTTGCCGCCGTGCAGCGCAGCACGCTCAATTCCTGATATGCTTCGGCCGCCTGCAGTGCGGGCCGGGGTGGTTGTGGAGGCCACGATCACGGCCGAATATCCACCTTGTCACATGAGGAGCATCACCATGAACCTGATCAGTCCTTTCCCCGCCTTGAGACCAGCACCCGGCAGAGCAGACGACGTCGTTGCGCCACCCTATGATGTGCTTAACAGTGATGAGGCCAGAGCGCGGGCGGCCGGCAAGCCATATAGCTTCCTGCATATCTCGAAGCCGGAGATCGACCTGGCGGAAGGTATCGATCCCTATGATTCTGCGGTCTATGCCAAGGCAGCCGAGAATCTGCGCCGCATGATCGATGAGGGCGTTCTGGTTCAGGATGCAAAGCCGTGCTACTACGCCTATCGCCTGACGATGGGGGATCATGTCCAGACTGGCCTCGTGGCTGGCGCATCGGTGGGCGACTATGACAGCAACCGAATTCGCAAGCACGAGTTCACCCGCCCGGCGAAAGAGGATGATCGCGTGCGCCAGATCGAAGCGGTGAATGCTGAAACCGGCCCCGTGTTGCTGGCCTATCCCGACGCGCCAGAGGTCGATCGCATCCTCGCCGAGGTCACGCAGCGCGAGCCTGATATGGACGTGACCGCCGATGATGGTGTCGGCCATGCGCTATGGGTGATCGACGATGCCGACAGGATCGACCGCCTGACTCGTGCCTTCGACGCCATGCATGCCATCTACATCGCCGACGGGCATCACCGTTCTGCGGCAGGTTCACGGGTTTGTGCAAACCGGGGTGGTGTTGGTGATCCGGCGGCACCGCAGTATTTTCTGTCGGTGATTTTTCCGCATCATGAAATGAAGATTCTCGACTACAACCGCGTGATTCGCGATCTCAGTGGTCTGTCGCCACAGGCGCTACTGCAACAGGTTGCCGAGCATTTCGATGTCGAAGCGTCTAGCGAAGCGGTCAGACCGAAGCGGCCCGGCGAGTTCGGCATGTATCTGGCTGGCGACTGGTACCGTTTGCGCATCAAGCCCGACCGTATTCCTGAGGATGATCCCGTGGCGCGTCTGGATGTCAGCCTGCTGGCCAACAATCTGATCGACCCGATATTAGGCATTTCCGATCCACGTCGTGATGACAGAATCGATTTTGTCGGTGGTATACGTGGGCTAAAAGAGCTGGAAAAGCGGGTCGATAGCGGTGAAATGGCGGTGGCGTTTTCGTTGTTTCCAACGCGGATGGAAGATCTGATGGCAGTGGCTGATGCGAATGAGGTGATGCCGCCCAAGTCGACCTGGTTCGAACCAAAGCTGGCCGACGGGCTGGTGTCGCTGATGCTGGACTGATGCTCGGACAGGCGTTGGCACGGCCAAATGGTCGTGCCAACGGAGACCCTGTTCAGGCGGCGCTAGTCACGTTGTCGATGATCAGCATCAATCGCTTGGTTTCGGCAGCTGCAATGCCTTCCTGAATAGCGCGGAACGCGGATGCGCCTGCTTGCAATGACGTTACGGCAGCTTGTTGCCCATGCTCACAGGCATAGACACTCAGCCCAAGTTTTTCCGCTTGTCTGCGGACCATTTTTTCTACCATCATTCGACGGCTGTTGACGAGTTGCATACTGGTTTATTCCTCCTTGCACGACAGTCCCGGCGTCCGTTCCGGGTTGGAGATGTCTGTTCCATAGCCACCGAGTATGCGTAAGCACTTGTGGTTTGACTGTGAGCTAGACACAACTTTTTGTGTTATTCGGATGAACGGCATCGAATTTTTCACCGACGATGCATGTAACTACTCAGCTCACCACTGAAACGCGCCATCTCTGCGTTGGGAAATGCTCATTTACACTCGTAAACTCACATTTCCCGCCTTGACCTGACGCGTTTCAGCGGCAATCTGAGCAGTTACAGTTCTATTTTTCTACTACTGAGTAGTTACGATGATGTTTCATCTCAGAACTAGACATCATGTTTGACCTGTCCAGCTCAACGCACGATCCGGAACTCTACCCGGCGGTTGCGGGCGCGGCCTTCGGCTGTGGCATTGCTGGCGACCGGCTCCGATTCGCTGAGTGCTGACAGGCGCAGTCGGGGTGCAGGGATGCCATACGCTGCCATGAATTTCCGCACCGATGCCGCGCGGCGCAGCGACAGATTCAGATTGTATTCAGCGCTGGCGGTGGCATCGGTATAGCCGCGAATCTCCAGCTTCAGCTGCGGATAGCGTTTCATGGTGCGCACGAGGTCTTGCAGCTTGCGCTTGGCCAACGGTGACAGGCGGTGGTCGTCCACGGCAAAGTAGAGCCGGGGCAGTCGCACCCGAACGACCTTGCGCTTGATGGGTTCTCGTGCAGCGGCCGTTGGTGCTGGTTGAACCTTGTGTACGGGTGGCTTGGCTTGTGAAGGCGGTGCCTCCAGTTCAGGCGGAATCACCGGCGGGCCATCGAGATAGGGTTCGCTGCTGCCAAAGCGTTTGACCAGGCCCATCGACGCTGCAACGGCGTCGGTATCATAGGCGATCATCTCCGCGCGTGCGGCAATGCCGTTTTCCCAGCCGTATTCCACGCCGGCGCCAAAGTGCAGGTGAATATCGTTCAGACGGCTGTATCTCAGTTCGGTTTCGTTATCCATCTTGCCGACGCCGATGCGGCCAAAGGCGGACAAGCCTTCGCGGCGGTACAGACCTTCGTCGTCATACTCCGAGCCGTATGCACTGCCATCGCGCTGGTTGAGAAAGTAGCCGATGGCGCTGACGCCGACGTGCTGATAGGAAATCTCTCCAGCCTTTTCGCAATTGCTCTTGCACAGAATCTCTGCTGCACCGAGGTCGACGACATAGGCTTCCACCGTCCAGTGTTTGGAAAAATCGACGCCGAGATGCAGGGATTTCGCCATATCGATATCGTCCCCTACCTTGTATTCGGTGGCGCTGGTATCGGGATCCAGTTTCGACACGCCTATCGACCCACCGATGTAGACCCGTTTGTTGAATTGGCGATCATCGGGTGAATTTTGCGCCGACGCCGTTCCCCAGCCGAAGCTGAGTACCGCGAGCACAGTGGCCTGGAGCAAGTGATATGGATGTTTTTTCTTATTATTCATGATGATTGACCGGGACAGTTAGCCGTTGTGATTATTTTCTGATGAAGCGGGTTGATGTGTGGCGGCGCTTGCGTCGCAAGCGCCAGTGGGCTGAGCAAGATCCACCACCCCAGACTGCCGATGCCGGAGCCGTCGAGGCCGGTTTTGATTTCCCCATCCACCGCTGAGGTGCTGCCGCTACGTGCATTGCCGACGGCCAGGACAAAATGATAGTCCTCGGTTTCTCCGTCATCGGCATAGCCCGATGGGACATTACAGTTATTCGCAGAACGGCAGAAACGGAAGCGGGCAAAGCTTTCGCCAATGGTGGCATCGGCTGGCGGAGTGATTTCGATGGCGTGTTGTCCGGTGGTCAGCGACAGTTCCTCGATGACCTGTTCTCCGGCATCATCGAAATCACCATCTCTGTTCCAGTCGAAAAATGCATTCAGCATGCCGCTGCCATAGACGGCAACGTTCAGTGCATGAGGTGAGCCTGCCAGTAATGTCTGCTGTGACAGCGTGACATCGTTGAGTGTGACGCCCTCATCATCATCGAAGTCGCCCAAGGCATTGTCGGAATCATCTCCCGTGGCGTCGCTGCTCGCCTGTGAGGCATCTTCGTTGTCGGGTGGTAAGCCTGCACCCAGCAATGGTGTGCTGCTCACTCCTGCGGCGGCATCACCATAGCTGGCAGGTGCATCGCCATAGTCTGTGCCGAGGTTCATTTCGTCGAAATAACTGGCTTCGAAAGAAAATTGGAAAAGCCGTGGTGTGCTCGGGTCACTTTTGCCGTTGAGTATGCGCAGGGAGAACTCCGAGATATTGGTAAATGCTACGCCTGCACGACAGCTGATGTCTGTATCCGGATTGCAGTCTTCCTGGTTCGTGCCCAGCAGCAGGGTTGTATAGGTTACCCCGCCCGGGCCATTCGAGCTGATGCCATCGCGTCTGACCTTGGTCGAGCTGTCGAGGTAAGTCACTGCATTGTCAGTCAGAAAAAGGTTGTCTGTGCCCGTTTGTCCGGGCTTGATATCCAGGTCGAAAGCGGTCAGAAGTATTCGATCGACGGTGACCGGGGTTTCTGTACCCTGTTCTACGATGGTGAGTTTCAGGTCGGTAGACCAAGGCTCGTCAGAAGCGCCATTATCATTTCCGTCGTTGCCGATGACGGTAAAAAGCTCTGGGTCGCCAGGGTCATCAATTAGTAAACCAAGGCATTTATATCCTGGCACATCGTTGGTCGAGTAATCATTATCGTCTCCGGTGATTTCGACGATCAGATCGAGATTCTTACCGTTATAGACAGTCGTCGTTCCCAGGCGGTATTTAGCACCCAGCTCGCAGTCGGTACCGCTGATCAGTGATGTGTTGCCATCGAAAACAAGATCCACAGCGGATGCCCAGGGACTGTAGATGATGCACGCAAAAAGGGTTGCTGAAATCAGTGCAAATAATGATGCTCGGTGCTTGTTCGTCGCGATGATGTTTTCAATTGATGTAGACACAGATCCTCCTGAAAAGCTGTATCGAATTATTATTTCTGTGGTGGATGCCACCCGCATTTCTCGCCGGTTTCAATGACAAATGTGAGCCAATGAAAACGCATCAACCTGTCTTTTCTTTTTCCGTGCTACCGCAAAGTGCATGCCAACGGGGGTGATGTGACAATTTATTGACGCAAGCGACGTCAAATATGGGCTTTGATCTGGTATTGGGTGAGGCCCTCCGCTGGCAGGTTGGTGGGAGGGCCATACAAAGTTCAACGTTGATTGTAAGAAAAGGCAATAACTTGCCTGGGCGGCCTCGGCGAGGCCGGGTCGTGTCCTCTTTGTGGGTGTGCCGGATTGATGTCGGGTCACGCAGCGCCAAAAACCTTCAGGCTTCTGGTTCCATTCATGTGCATGTGTCACAAATATTCTGTCCCAGAAGCATTGCTTCGCTTCCCGGGCAGCTCATGCCGGGTGTGTCTGGAACTTGTCCTCATGATCAATGTCGTAATCCTGCAAGCGGAGAAGCAGCGCTTGGGCGCTCGACAATCCGACCTCAATGCGGGCAAGGTCAAGTAGCTGGTATGACCTTCTGGGGGGCGGTAAACAAAAGAATGCGGAGGAGGTACCAATGCGTGATACGTTGCACGCCATATCTGATGACAAGGCACAATTGATGTCAGTGACTGAGTTCAACTACTATCCCAATCGCTATATTCATCCCGATTGGGTGGCGCGGCTGGAAAATAGTCAGGTGATCAAAAAGCTGCTGAATAATGCGCGTTCGGAGGATAATCTGGCTGGATATCTACTTGACCGGTTCGAATTGAAGGACAAGTTATGGTTCGAGTTTGATTCGCCCCTGCGACGTTTGCTGTTGCAGCCGCGAAGCGACATTCTCCGGGTTGTGATGTTTGCGGGGGCAGTGCTTAACAGTGAACATGCAAGCAAGGCTATCCATAATAAAGATGTTGTGCGCATGCGTCGTGGCTTCGGTGATGTGCTGTTCGACTTTGCTCTGAAAGAAGTGCCGTTTCTGTTTGATCTTACCTATCTACCGCGTCTCGCAGCACCGGCGCCCGATACGGACATTCAGGCGCATCTGGCAGCGAGTGGTCTATGGTGTCTGGGGAAGGCGCTGCAAGGGGAGCCGGAGGCGCTTGTAGAACGGCTCTACCTGAAAATGAGTGCCGCTGAATATCCGTTTCTTGAAAGTCAGCCAGCGACTTTCCATAAGCAGCCATGTACGTCGGTCATCAATACAGTGATCGAGACGAAGCTTGCCTCCATGGATTGCTGACGGTGGTGGGACGATCAATTCGCTGTATCATGCCACCGGCGGCTTATTTCTTGGGTTGGCTATCAGGTTTCTGCGAACCAGCATGACCCGCCTTCCGCGCCTTGTTTTTCATTCTTGAAATACGTAGCTGCTGGCCGGCTACGCGGGCTTTTTTCAATTCACGGAAAATTTCATTGGGCATGCCGACGGGTAAATCAACCGTCGAATAGTCATCGTGGATGGTGACGTGGTTGATGTAGCGGCCTTCCAGTCCCCCTTCATTGGCGATTGCGCCAACGATATTTCCGGGTTTGACGCCATGAACACGGCCAACCTCGACGCGGAATCGCTCCATGCCTTTTTCTGGTGGGCCGATGTCACGGCCGCGGGGTGGGCGGGTATCGGCTTTGTCGCCGCGTTCGAAGCGGCGTTCTTTTCGTCCGCGTCCGTCACTGCCCTGGCGCGGTTCTTTGCGGTCGCGCTGTCGGTCTTTCTGTTTTGGACGGGTATCCTTTTCCAGTAGCAGCGGGGTATCGCCCTGGGCCATTTTTGCCAGTGCTGCGGCGATATCGGTAGCGGATACATTGTGTTCCATCTCATAACGGGTGATGAGATTGACATAGTCATCGAGGCCGCCGGCGGCGAGGGTGTCGGTGATTTTCTGCATGAAGCGGTCGCTGCGTTTGACATTGACGTCTTCGGTCGATGGCAGCTCGCAGTGCGTGATTTTTTGCTGTGTTGCTTTCTCGATAGCATAGAGCATCCGTTTTTCACGCGGTGCGACAAACAGCAGTGCTTCTCCCTTGCGTCCGGCGCGTCCGGTGCGACCGATGCGGTGGATGTAGGCCTCGGTGTCGTAGGGAATATCGTAGTTGACGACGTGGGTGATGCGTTCGACATCAAGCCCGCGCGCAGCCACATCAGTGGCAACGAGGATGTCGATATCCCCCTTTTTCAGCCGCTCGATAGTCCGTTCGCGCTGTTTTTGCGGAATGTCGCCGTTGAGTGCCGCTGCGGCATGACCACGTGCTTCCAGTTTCTCCGCCAGCTCTCCGGTGGTTGCTTTGGTGCGCACGAAAATAATCACGCCGTCGAATGTTTCCACTTCCAGAATCCGGGTCAGGGCATCGAGCTTGTGATAGCCGCTGACCACCCAGTAGCGCTGTTCGATGGTGCTGGCCGTTGCGGTTTTCTGCTTGATGGCCACCAGTTCCGGATTTTGCAGATAGCGCTGCGCGATCTTTTTGATTTCTCTAGGCATGGTTGCGGAGAACAGCGCGATCTGGCGTTTTTCCGGCAGCTCGCCCAGTATCCATTCGACATCGTCGATAAAACCCATGCGCAGCATTTCGTCGGCTTCGTCCAGCACCAGATGGCGCAGTGATTTCAGATTGAGTGTGCCGCGGCGCATGTGGTCCATCACCCGGCCCGGCGTGCCAACAATGACTTGCGGTCCGCGTTTGAGCTGGCGTAACTGACCACCGTAGTCCTGACCGCCGTAGATCGGCAGCACATGGAAGCCCTTGATGTGGCTGGCGTAGCGCTGAAAAGCCTCGGCCACCTGGATGGCGAGTTCACGTGTTGGGGCGAGTACCATGACTTGTGGTGCTCGCAGTGAAATGTTGATGAGCGATAGGATCGGCAGCGCGAATGCGGCTGTTTTGCCGGTGCCGGTCTGCGCCTGGCCTAGCACATCGCGGCCATCCAGAATGTGGGGAATGATCGCTGCTTGAATGGGGGAGGGGGCTTCATAGCCGACCTCATCAAGCGCCTGGATCAGTTCGGGAATAAGGGATAGATCGCGAAAGCTGACGGTTTCGCTGCTTTGGTCTGACATGGGTAAATCCTGGGAAAATCGGAACCGCGCAAATGCTGAAGATCGTAATCCGGGGCGGTGGTTCCGTAGTGTCGCTGAAGAATGATCTGACGGGCCGCTGGGACCCGAAGTAGACGGCGCACTATAGCACAGCTAGGCGTCTCGGTGTGGTTTGGGTTTTGACGTGTAGAATAGGGCTCAACCTCACGCCGGTAGTCGCGACCATGCTCGAATACGTATTCTTCAATGACGGCTTCAGACTACAGTTCATCAGCCGGCTCGAATCGCTGGGAGTCTCCCACGAAGATGCTGTCGATCCCATAGAAGGGGCAGCGATCGTGCGCATCGACGAACCGGAAGATGAGATCTGGGACGCCCTTGATGACTACTATGACGAGCTGAGCGATGCTGATCAGGCCGAGCTGGAGGCCAGCGCCGATGATTCGATGAGTACCGCGGGCATCTATATCGAGCTGAGTGATGGCCGCAAAACGCTGGCCAAGGTACGGCCCGAGGTGATGAACCGCATGTTGGGTGCCGTGAGCATGGATGAGTTCAACGAATTCGTCGAAGTGATCGTCAAAAGTGTCGAAGAGCCGGATGACAGCCCGATCTGTAAAAAGCCCTGAGTAGAGGTTGGCAACCTCCCTCTTGCAAAGGGAGGTTTGGAGGGATTGGTGCTACCGTGTTTCGGTTTGGCGCGGTGGTTCAAATCTCGTGATTTTAGGTTTGTTGAGTGCGAAACGAATACCACTTCATTTGATACCGAACTCATAGCGCCACCGGTAGCTGCGTATCCAACCGAATGTCTTTCACCGTCACGGTTGCTCGCCAAGCGTAAGCCTCCACCCCCTGCGCTACGGCTTTGCGCAGTGCTTTCCCATAGGCTGGGTCGATGTGGTCGGCTGGGCGCAGTGCTTTTGCATCCTGCCGCTGAACACAATAGACAATAACCCCACGTTCCCCAGCGGCGACGCGGCCAGCCAGTTCTCGCAGATGTTTGCGGCCGCGTTCAGTGACCGCATCCGGGAAGTAGGCGGTACCGTTTTCCACCAGCGTGACGTTTTTGACTTCGACATAGCAGCGGGGACGGTCGTCGCTCTCCAGTAGCAGATCGATGCGGCTGCGTTCGTTGCCATAACGCACCTCATTGCGAATGTGCTGATAGCCCTGCAATGAGGTGATAACCCCGGTCTCGATCGCTTCGCGCACCAACTGATTTGCCATGCCGGTATCGATACCCACGAGCACGCCGGGATGCGCTTCCACCAAAATCCAGCTGAGCGGATATTTGCGTTTCGGGTTGCCTGAATCGCGTAGCCAGACGCGGCTGCCTGGACGAGTCAGACCTGCCATGCTGCCGGTGTTGGGCGTGTGAGCGGTGACGATTGTGCCGTCTGCAAGCCCGGGTATCTCATCGGGTGGCGAGATGTTCGCGCAGGGCTTTGGGTTCACAGGGGATTTTGCGAAGGAGTGGAATAGCCGAGTGTATTTCCGACTGAGCAAAATCCCCTGTGGATTCAAAGAACAAGCGAGGGCTCGTCGATCCGGTGAGATACCCGGGCATAGTTCAATGTCGGCCAGAAAACGCTTGTAGCGGCGGATCAGGCGTCCTTCGAGCAGGGCAGGGAGTTTCATGCGGGCATGTTGCCAGCCGCGTTTCCAGATTGCCAGACTTGCTGTTGGCAACGGTGGGTACTGCTAACAGCGTAGGGTGGTGCGCGCGGCAGGCGTGCCCACCATGGGTGGAATCGGTGAGCACCTGGTCGGCGCTCACCCTACGGGGTGTGCTCAACGCTTCTTTCGCAGCAATCGCTGGGCACATCGTGTTTTGCCTGCCTGCGACGTCGCAACCACCCCGTCCTTTATTTCAACGCCCGGCGGCGAGCATGAATTTCACATTCTCCAGCTGTTCGGGTTGATCCTTCATGCCGAGGCGGATGAATACCAGCACCTTCTGTGCCACTTCGCGGGCGGGGTTAAGACGGTAGCACTCATTGACCATATCGTTGATCAGAATTTCGGTCTGCACCAGCATGGCGAGCAGGGTTTTCAGGCGCGATTCCGAGCGCACGGTTTCGTAGGGAATGCCGACGGCATTCTTTGGCTTGCTGAGGGCCAGTGGTTCTATATAGCTGGTCAATGTGCGCAGCGGTTCGGCGGGATCGTCCTTTTCATCTTTGAGTGACAGCTGACTGCCTGCCAGCAGGTAGGTGGCGAAGTTCTGCATTTCAGCGGAGTTCACTGCCGGCTGATTCTGTTCGATGTTGGCCAGGTGTTTTTGTCTCGCTTCCCGTGGTACGTCGCCGAGCTTCATGGAAAAGGTGCCGAGCCCGAGCAGGCCATCGTAGATTTTGTCCAGCAGCGAGTTGCGAGGCTTGATCAGGTAGTAGCGAATAATACCGATGAACAGCGCCAGCAGATCGAAGATCGCGGCCCAGATGATGCTGACAACGACAGTGATTGGCTGGCTATGGCGCAGATCCAGCAGGGTGTTGATGGCGCGATCGACGGGGTTGTGCAGCGTACCGAGGTGCAGTTTGCTGGCGCGGGTGAGATTCTCACGGGCGGCCTGAGTGTTGGTGTGGGTCAGCAACTGCGACATCAGCACGATCAGTTCGGCGCGCTGGTTTTCCGGGTCGCCGCCCTGGGCCAATCGCGTATTGATTTGCTGGTAGATCTGTTCGGCGGATTGCAGGTGCCGATTCAGGTCGTCGAAGCGGGTAGCTTCCTCTTCATACTGTTCCATCTTGCGATAGTATTCCGGGCCTTTGCCGGGGCCGCGACCGGAAGCGTATCCACGATTTGCCTCTTCATCGGCAGCGCGTTTCATGGCTGCCAGGCGTTGACGCTCGGCTTCGACATACTGCTGTTCCGCCTTCAACGCATCACTCAGCTCGGTGGACAGTGCCGCCTTGAGCCCGGTATCGATGGCGTGAACATCGGCCCCTTCGGGCAGGCTGGTGTTGTAGATGTAAGTAAAGGCGGAAACCGTGGACAACGTTAGCGCGGCTGCATAAAGCAGGATCAGCACCAGCTTGCCGAAGCCGCGAATGTAGGGTAGTGCCAGCAATGTCGCGGCGATGGCAAATTGCACCGCCACGGCGAACAGCACCGCGTATAGCGGCTCATTGATATACAGCTTTGCGCCGGAGTAGGTGAAGAATCCGTTGCTCGCCACCAGCACAAGAATGCCAATGGACAGGAAAGTGCCCAGCGCCTGAATCTTGAAATTGTTTTTTCGTGGTGCTTCTTCTGCGATCTTCATGGTGTGCTGCCTCGTGGCTGACCGGTGCCGATCAATATTAGGATTTCATGATATACCGTGTAAGCCCCAATTTACGAGAGTTCGTCGGTCATATGCTTGATCTGATTCACGGTTTCCCCGCGAAATTGCGGATAAACGGCAAGCTTTTGCCGATACCCAAGGGTTCACCCGAGGAAGTGTAACGTGATGTGTCTGCCCGGGGCAGACACAAAAAAGGCCGGGTAGCAGAAACTACCCGGCCTTGGTCAACGCCCGGAACAGGCGTCGTGGGTGGATCGATCAGCTACCGCTTGCGGGGCAGGCGATGGCGGTAATCGCAGTTGTGTCAAGACAGCTGCCTGTTGGCACCACTGCGCTTTGTGCAACGCCCGACTCTTCGATCTCGATGGTCAGTGTACCGCCTGTGACCTGGATAGCCTCGTTACCTGCTTCGGTCAGTACGGTTCCTGCTGGTGCTGCGATGCTGATGCTGGTCGAGTTTGTCGCAGGGCTCAGATCATCGAAATACTGGCGAACGTTAGTCATGTTGAAACTGAAGTCGAGCGCCGATTGCAGGCTGACAAGCGCGTTGGCACCCGAGGCATCCAGCAGCGCGTTCAGTTGACGCATATTGACCAGAAGTGCATCGACGTTATCGACTTTCAGTGTCAATGTGTTGATACCCAGGCCGGTGATCTGCATGTCGTCGCCACTATCAGTTACAGCGATTGTGCCGGTGAGTGCGTTCAACGCCAACTCAACCGGGAAGCTGCCGACATCATCGTCATCGGTGAACAATGCGCTCAGTGTGCCGAGTCCAACCTCAACTTCGAGTTCGGTTGTGGCGGCATTGGCAGACATCCTGAACAACTTGGATGTTGTGCCAATGCTCAGGTCGATCTCTTCGCCCGGTACTGTGTTGACCAGCGCCAATGCCTCCGGAATGGATACCGTGATGGTCGCATTGTTCTCATCCGGTGCCGTGAAGTCGGTGCGCAGTCTTCCTGTCATCGTTTGCGGAATGTCGAACTTGTCGGCAGGGTCTGCCAGGTTGTTCACTTCGACAAGTACAGGCTTGAGACCACCAAAATCGACTTCGTAAAAGCCGCTGGTTGGCGTGAATCCCGTGGTGGCAAAGGTGGTGCCGTTGAATTTGAATGCAGTTTCAGCGGCGGTTACTTCATCACCGTTTGCTCCGGTGACGGTGACGACGAAAGTCATTGGCTGCAAGAGCTGTACGCACTTATTCGCCTCAGTCGCATCCAGCCCCAGTTCGTCATTTGCGCAGATCACTCCTTCATTAGGGTCGAAAGTGTAGACGTTGCCGCTTTGATTGATCGTGGACTGAGCGATCAGGTCATCGATCAGCCCCAGGGTATCGTCCATGCCAAAGTCTTCGGCGCTACCGAAGTCCAGCCCGTCACCAACAGCTTTCGATGCGGCAGCCGACTTCGGTTGTAGCACCGAGGCATTACTTTGTACTTTTTTCAGTGCCTCTGAATCCTGGAGAACTCTGCTGACGGCGGTAAAGTTGGCGCTCACCCCTTTGGTCAGTCCTGTGGTCAGGCTGGCTTTCAACTGCGCCTCGCTGATATTGCTGGTGTCTGCTGCGGTTGTATCGCCATCACCACAGCCGCTCACGGTCACAAGAACCGTGGACAAAGCCAGTGCCAGTAGATGATTCCTACGTTTGAAAAATAGTGTTTCAGTTTGCATGAGCTGCCTCCTGTTATGAGATTGTCAACTGTGAAAAAATCGCTTTTCTTTCATTCAGATGATTGTCCTCTTTACATCTGTTTACAGTGACCGTAGTCACAGTTTATTGGGTCCAAAGGTGTAGCTTTTGAGATCAACGGATGGTGACGAGCAGAATGGAACCTGGTCCCCATTCCGCCCTTGCCGTTTTGGATAACAATGGCTTATGCAACGTCGTGTGTTCCTTCAATCCATAGTCGTTCTTTCGCTTCAGGCCACCGCTGCGGCGACGCTGCCAGGCTGTAGGCGCTCGCGGGATGCCACGCCTCGCCCCGAGCTGGGCGCTAGTTTTCCGCAGGGGGTTGCGTCGGCCGATCCAACCTCCGATTCGGTCGTGCTGTGGACGCGGGCACTGCCTCAGCAAGGTGACCCTGAATCCTTCTCGCTCTACCTTGAACTGGCCGAAGACGAAGCCTTTGCAAGCCTGATCCTGCAAGAGGTGGTGCTGGCAAAGGCCACGCAGGATTTCACCGTACATGCCCGCATCAGTGGTTTGCAGGCCGACCGTGTCTATTACTATCGCTTTGTCAGCGGCCAGGGTGATCAGTCGGTAACAGGGCGTACCTGGACCGCGCCCGAAGCCGAGGCGCTGCAACCCGTCAAGCTGGCCTTTGTCAGTTGCCAGGAGCGCAAGCATGGCTACTACGGCGCATGGCGGCGGATGTTGCTGGATGATGTGGTGGCGCCTGCCGAAGAACAGATTCGTTTTGTGCTCCATCTCGGTGATTTCATCTATGAAACTGATGAGGCGTGGCAGGACCCTCTCGATGCATTCAGACAGCCGATTCCCGGCGGCCTGATCGAAGCCTCCGGTACGCCGCGTGACCCTGGTACCTTTCCTGACGGAGGAACAAGCGCCAGTGGTGTCCGCTACGCCAGGACGCTCGCGGACTATCGTCATTTGTACCGCCGCTATCTCAGCGATCCCGATCTGCTGGCCGCACGAGCGCGCTGGCCGTTCGTCTGCATCTGGGACGACCATGAGTTTTCCGATGACTGCTGGCAGAGTGAAGCGAACTATGACGACGATGGTGCGAATGCCAGCACCAACGAACCCTCGCAGCAGCGCAAGGTGGCGGCGAATCAGGCGTGGTCTGAATACATCCCGGTGGATTACCAGTCTGATGATAGTGAGCTGCCGCATCATGCCCACGACTTCCGCTTCGCCGAGGTGGCCAACACGCCGAACGACAAGCCCAATGATGACAACAGCGCAGCGATCGAAACGCTGGTGATCTATCGGCGCTTGCAGTTTGGTCGGATGGTCGATCTGCTGCTGACCGACAATCGCTCCTGGCGCAGCGATCATGCCGTACCTGAGGACATTTCCGGGGGCGGGGGCGTGTTCATCCATCCACGCGCGGTAATGCCGCTGGATCTGCTGAATACGCTGGATGCCGGCAGCGAGGCCAATGACGGGCGTCCGCCTGCATTTCTCGGTGTTGGCGGCCTGCTGTTCGAGAACCCCCGGCGTCACCGTCCGCCCGGCTCGATTCTTGGCGAGCGACAGAAAGCCTGGTGGAAGACGGCCATGGCGCAGTCGAGCAGTCGGTGGCGGCTGTGGGGAAACTCTGTGCCGCTGCTGCGTTTCAAGGTGAATCTCGATGCGCTGAATGCGTTGTTACCGGGTGTCGTGGTGTCGTCAGACAGTTGGGATGGGTACGCGCATGAGCGGCGGGAGCTGATGCAGTACCTGCTGACCCAGAAAATTCGCAATGTAGTGTCGTTGAGCGGTGATGTGCATGCGCATTTTTCCGGCCTGGTCATGGACGATTATGACGCGGCGCAGCCGCAGCCAGCGGCGGTCGAGGTGGTGAGCGCCGCGATCAGCTCATTGTCGATGTTCGATGGGGTTGAGCAGTTGTCGCGGCGGTAGAATCCGAATGACATCGAAGCCGCAATACGCAAGCTGATTGCCTACCCGGACAGCGCCGATCCACAGCGTCTGGTCGTCAATCTGGACAATACCCTGCTCAATGGAGTCAATGCCGGGCTGGCCGCCGCAGAAGGTGGCTCCGCAGAGGAGGTGGCGGCGCTGCATGATGACAGTGTCAATCCGCATCTTCGCTATGCCAATACCGATGCGCATGGTTACGGCACGGCAACCATCACGTCAGATGCGATCAGTGTTCGACTGGTGACAATGGAGACGATTGTCGATCATGCGCGGCGTGATCGGGTGAAGTCGGTGGCAACGTTCGTGATTCCGCACAGGGAGGCGGGCGAGGTGCCGGTGATCGTGAAAGCGTAGCGCGTTACTGCACCATCACCCCGTGTTGCAGATACCACTGCTTGTCCAGTTGCCAGCGAACATCGTCGATCTGCGGGTGGGAGAGCAGCAGATCGCGCACCCGGTACTGAATCCCGGCCAGCTCCTTTTGCGCTGCGATGACTTCCGGTGTATCGGGCTGATCCACATCCAGCTGTGGCCGGATAATCTCCAGCGCGCGAAGTACCGACATCTGCGGAGAACGCGGCGTTGACACCACGGCGGTATTACCCTCCACACCGAAGACACGGAAGGGATAGTCGTATTCGCTGATTTCGAGGTCGTCCGCGATCATCCGGTTGAGTTCGTCGGTGCGCGGATCGGTATTCGACTGCCAGATGGCGAACAGGCCCATCACCACCAGCAGGATAACGCCAATGGCGAGTAATGTGTCGCGCTTGCTGGTGGTGGGGGCGCTGTCGTTAGTCATGTCATGTTATTGCGTTGAGCGCAAGAAGATTTCTACCCGGCGGTTCAGCTGACGCCCGGCTTCGGTGCTGTTGGTGCCGCGCGGTTCCGACTCACCTCGGCCCGAGGTTGTGATGCGGCTGGGGCTGACGCCTTGCTGGATCAGATATTGCGCCACCGCTTCGGCGCGCTTTTCCGACAGGCGCTGGTTGTACGCTTCGCTGCCGCGACTGTCGGTATGACCGACGATTTCCACCGCCGTCTGCTCATGCTCACGGATCACCGTGGCAATTTTTTCCAGTGACGGGTAGAAAGAAGGTTTCAGCGCCGCGCTGTCGTAATCGAAAGAGACCTCGCTGCTGAGGTTGAGCTTGATGGTGTCTTCACGCACGCGCTCCAGCTCGATCTGGTGGGCCTGCTGTTCGGCCGCCAGCTGGGCTTCCAGTTCACGTTGCTGCTTGTCCATATAATTGCCGATCGCCGCGCCTGCTGCGGCACCGGCCACGGCACCGACAACCTTGCCACGATCCGACTTCGCCTGGTTACCGATCACGGCACCCGCGACCGCACCCACGGCGGCGCCGATCTTGGCGCGCTGATTCGGGTCGTCGGCGGCACAGGCAGTGAGTGCGACGGCAGTGGTCAACAGCGCGAGTTTTTTCAACATCGATGTCATGAACATTCCCTCTCAGATATAAATTCAGTTGCTTCAATGATAGCGCGGCGTGTGCTTAACAGACAGTGAATGCCAGATGGACGTTCGGATTTTCCAGTCGCAGAAGGCGTATAGCGTCTGCGCAAGTCAGGAAAAATGGATCAGCAACGCTGTAGGGGCGAATTCATTCGCCAAACCACCGCAACCTCCTTCGCAGCTGTAGGGGCGAATTCATTCGCCAAACCCCCACAACCTCCCTCGCATCATACCCATTGAGTCCGTATCGCCGACAATCCCGTAGAATAGGGTTCTTCGATGGATTTGAGAGTAAACAATGAAAGCACTGAGACTTCTGATCGTTATTTGCTTGTTGGCTGTGTCCACGCAACTGCCGGCCAAGGAGCAACCAGTACCGGATCTTGGCTTGCGCGACTTCAGCGGGCAACCGGCTGGACTCGACAAGCATGTCGGCAAAGGAAAATGGGTGCTGGTGATGTTCTGGGGGCTCAATTGCCCGATCTGCGAGCGCAACAAGCCCGATATCAATGCCTTCCATGATGCGCACAAGGACAAGGATGCAGAGGTCGTCGGAGTCGTCATCAACGGCATGGAAAGCAAGGCCGCCATCGAAAAGGCGATTCAGCGACAACCCCTGACCTTCCCCAACTACATCGCCGAACTGGGGCTGATGGCGATGAACTTCCAGATCGCCGCAGAGGAACCATTCCGCGGCACGCCCACCTACTGGCTGTTCAACCCGAAAGGCGAGTTGGTCGCCGTCAATCCCGGGCCAATTCGCAAAGAGGCGCTGGAAAATTTTATTGCGACGCACTGATCGTGTCGAACAGAGCCAATGCGCCAGCATTGTCTTGCCCTTATAATCGCGGCGGGAACTCATAACGCACAGGGGATCGCTCATGTCCGCACCATCGCCAGCCACGTCAGCGGCCTGGAAAGCATTGCAAGACCACCACAACGAAGTAAGAGATCTGCACATGCGTGATCTCTTTGCTGATGATCCTCAGCGTTTCGAGCGCTTTTCGCTGCGCCATGAAGATCTGCTGCTGGACTACGCCAAGAACCGCATCACGCCACAGACGATGACGCTGCTCCATGCGCTTGCGCGTGCGGCTGATGTCGAGGGTTGGCGCGATCGCATGTTCAGCGGCGAGAAGATCAACCACACCGAAGACCGCGCGGTGCTGCATACCGCGCTGCGTTACCGGGGAGAGGCGCCGATTCGTGTCGATGGCAAGGATGTCATGCCGGAGGTGCGCGAGGTGCTGGCGCATATGGCGGATTTCTCCACCCGGCTGCGATCAGGCGATTGGCGCGGGCATACCGGCAAACGCATCACCGATATCGTCAATATCGGCATCGGCGGTTCCGACCTTGGTCCGGCCATGGTCTGTGCTGCGCTGGCACCTTTTCAGCAGCGTGGCCTGCGGGCGCATTTCGTCTCCAATGTCGATGGTGCCGATATCGCCGCAGCGCTGGCGCAGGTCGATCCGGAGACCACGCTGTTCATCGTCGCATCGAAAACCTTCACCACCCAGGAGACCTTGACCAATGCGCATACGGCGCGGCGCTGGTTGCTGGCACATTTGCAGGACGAGGCGGCGATTGCGAAACATTTCGTCGCCGTTTCGACCAATACCGAGAAAGTACGCGAGTTCGGCATCGATACCGACAACATGTTCCGCTTCTGGGACTGGGTGGGCGGGCGCTATTCACTGTGGTCCGCCATTGGCCTGTCGATCATGGTGATGATCGGCCCCGAGCATTTCGATGCCTTGCTCGATGGCGCCTATTCCATGGATCAGCATTTTCGCGAAGCGCCGCTGGCGCAGAATCTGCCGGTGACAATGGCGCTGCTCGGCGTTTGGTACGTCAACTTCTTTGGCAGCCAGAGCCACGCCATTTTGCCGTATGATCAGAATCTGAGCCGCTTCGCCGACTATTTCCAGCAGGGTGATATGGAGAGTAACGGCAAATCGGTCGATCGGGCAGGCAATGCGGTGGACTACGAAACCGGGCCAGTGATCTTCGGTCAGCCAGGCACCAATGGACAACATGCCTTCTACCAGCTGATTCACCAAGGAACGCCGCTGATTCCCAGCGATTTTCTGGCCGCAGCAAACCCCAACCACGATTTGCACGAACACCACCGTATTCTGCTATCGAACTACTTCGCTCAGCCCGAAGCGCTGATGCAGGGACGCACGCCGGAGGCGACCCGAAAGGTACTCGAAGCGGCCGGACTGCCTGCTGCCAAGGTTGAACAGCTGATCCCATTCTGCAGCTTCGACGGCAACAAACCGACCAACAGCCTGCTGTATGAACGGCTGACACCCCGCACATTGGGCATGCTGATCGCGCTCTACGAACACAAGATCTTCGTCCAGGGCATTATCTGGAACATCAATTCCTTCGACCAGTGGGGCGTCGAACTGGGCAAGACGCTGGCAAAAGTGATTCAGCCGGAACTCGAAGGCAGCGCAACCGTCACGGGTCACGATGCCTCCACCAATGGGCTGATCAACTACTATAAATCGCTGCTGTCGTGATGCTGACGATCCGTAGGGTGGTGCGCGCGCAGCGTGCCGCGAAGAACAAGCTGCGGAGCAAGGTCCAGGCTTCGGTGGCTGGCCGGCAAGATGCCGGCGGTCCCAGGCGTAGCTGACTGCTGGAACCATTACCACTTCGTTACCCAATGGTACTCTGAGAAACGGCTCACAGAATCATCGCAACTTGCCTGCTTAACTGATAGACAGAGCGGGCTCCCGGAACCCGGGAGCCTCAATCACACTCTGATTGTTTATCGATTGAGACAAGTGGAGTCAGGGGGCTTATGTCGTTCAAGTGGCAACAAGGTGATGCATCGGGCAAGGATCACTGTGCAGAATGCGGTGGTTTGCTGACGGCGCAGGATCGTCGCCCGCGGTCGATCGCAATGCGCTTGCAGCATCCGATCAGTCGGCTCTATATCTGCCGTGAGTGCGGCTGCAGAAATCTGGTGGGGCGAGTCGAGGCCAAGCCACAGCCGCCGACGGTTGTCGGTGAAACCGGCGACGACAGCCGGCATCAGTTGTCGAAGGCGGAGCGTTTGCGCCAGATTCGCCATCGCATCGAACGCAATACACGTGCCTATGTGAAGCTAAAGGAGTTGATCGCCAGTGATCGACGCTTGCTGAAGTCGCTGTCGGAGCGGCATCGCTGACTATTCACTCCGTAACGCATCGACCGGGTTCATTGCTGCTGCATGCAGTGATGGCAACACCCCGGAGAGGATGCCGATGCTGGCCGCCAGCACCTCCGCCAGCAAGGTATAGAACCACGATATCTGCGCCGGAATCGGCGAGAGTAACGCCACCAGTTCGGCGCCACCCAATCCCAGTACCAGCCCCAGTGCGCCGCCGAGCAGCGCCAGCAGCACTGACTCGCCGATAAACAGGTTCCGGATCTGTGCGCGGGTGGCGCCCAGTGCCCTGAGCAGTCCGATTTCGGGGATGCGCTCATTGACCGCGATGGTCATGGTCGTAAAAATGCCGATCGCTCCCACCAGCAATGAAATACCGCCGATGGCCGCGACAGCCAGTGTCAGCACATCGAGAATGCTGTCCAGCACTTTCAGCATCTCGTCCTGGGTGGTGATGGTGAAATCCTCGCCGCCGTGGCGCTGAATCAGGAAGCGGCGGATACGCTCGGCCATCACCTCGCTGCTGAGCCCCGGATGATAGAGCACATCGATCTCCATCAGGCTGTCGCGGTTGAACATCGACAACACCCGCGCTGCCGGCAGGTAGACGGTATCGTCGAGATCGAAACCGAGAATCTGCCCCTTCGCCTCCAGCGAGCCGATGACGCGGTAATGCTCGCCGGCAATGCGGATCTTGCGCCCCAGCGGATTTTCGTTGGCGAACAGCTCCTGGCGCAATTTATGACCCAGTACGGCATAGCCGCGTGGTGAGCTGCTGTTGTCATCGGGCAGTTGTCTACCGATCGCAATGTGGATTTGCCACACCTCACCGAGTCGTCCATTGACGCCGAGAACGGTGCTGCGCCGACTGCGCTGGCCGGCTTCGATTTGCGCATTGCCCTGGATCACGGGTGTCACCGCTTTGACGCCGGGCAGCCGCGAGATGGCGTCGGCATCGTCGATGGTCAGTGGCCGAACGGTATTGAAGATGGCGCCGGAAACACCGAAGGTGGTTGTTTTTCCAGGATTGATGGCGAGCAGCAGAAGCAGGGAAAGCAACAGCGGGTGTTTGCGAAGGGCGCTCATGACAGCCTGTTGGTGATGGGGCTGTGTCGAACATGCGGCCGGGGAGGGGAGATGTCAACCCGGTGCTTTCACCTGGTGAGTGCGGTATCCGGCTGTCGCTCAGACTGAGTGCCCGCTCGTATCGGCCCTCAGGCGGCGCAGTGGCGAGGGTTCGTCGAGAATCGGGCCGAACATTTCCAGAAATGGCGCTGGTTGGCCATTGATGCTGAGTACCCCTTTACTGATGGTGACTTCACTGCGGATTTGGTCATTGTCGGCTGTTGCAAATCCCATTGCGATTGGCATGGCTGCCAGGCCGTCGAGTGACAGTGAACGCAACAGCGGCTTGTCGCTGACGATTTCCAGTCGGCCATCGATTGCGGCGATCAGGTCGCGCAGCGTTGCCAGTTCGGTAACCGGGCGGGTCTCGGCGTAGTTCAGGGCAAGATCGAACCATGCCTTGCCTTGCGGGTTGCCGATGTCCAGCCGCGTGGTGGATTCAAGGCCCGGCTTCAGCAGGTCGATCACAGCTGACAGATAGGTCTCCAGGTTCTGCTGGATTTTCTCCGGCTCGACTTCACCCTTTTTCATCGCGGCGATTTCCAGGCTGTGCAGATCGGCGCCGGCGTCGACCAGTTTTTTTAGCGCGGACGTATCGATGCCTTCGAAGCGGGTCGTGAAGCCGATCGCGCCGTCGGTGAAGCTCATGTTTTTCGATGCAACTTCGATGCTAGCCGGTGAGGTGTTGAACGTGGCGCTTGCCGAGGTGGTGCCGTTGCCCGCTTGCGCGGTAGCGGAAGTAAAAGACAGGTTTTCGGCACGGGTTTCGAGCGCTGGCGAGCGAATCAGCAGTTGTGCGGTTGTCAGGCTGGAAGTGCCGGATAGCACAGTGCCCTTGTACATCTCGTCGATGTCGAAACGGATGGTTGTCGGTGCGATCTCGACCTGCTGACCATTTTGATCGGCAATGCTGATCTTGCCATTGGCCAGCTTGCCTTTGAGGTAGCTGCCCTGGAGATCGGATTTCAGTGCGCCACGCATGCCTTCGAAGCGGATGGTGGTCTGGCTGTTTTGTCGATCGTCGAGTTGCAGTGATGCGACCTCGATGTCCAGATCGAAGTCCTTGCTGGTGCCGGTCAGCATGCCGATGGTCAGCGGTGTGTCGCCACCCGTGAGATCGTTGATCTTGTCGCGGGTCTCGGCGGGTAGCATGTCCATATCGATTGACGTCACGATATAGGTGCTACCCGTTTTGACGCCCAGCGGCGTCAGCATGACCGGGCCGTGGTAGATGACGTGCCGCAGCGGCAGCATGTCAGCATCATCCTGCGCACCAGTCAGCGTCAGCTGCGATGTCGCCTCGCTCTTGAAAAAGCCTTTGTGGAAGTTGGCTGGTTTCACCTCGACGAAGGGAAGGTCCTCTGCCAGCTTGCTGTTCAACTGATTGAGGGCGCGGTCGAAATTCTGTTCCACCTGGCTGGAGATCAGCCAGGTAGCACCCGCCCAGGTTGCGAGCAGTAGCAGAACAATGAGAGGCAATAGCTTTTTCATGGCAACACATCCTTGATGATGCGCCCGAACCCCGGGCGGATAGCGCCAGAGTTTAACAGTGGTACTTGCCCGTCTGCTGTGAAGCGGCGCGCGAATCGCTTCGCTTGCCGCGAGCGGGTGGTGTTACATCACGCCGTAGGCCAGCATGGCGTTGGCGACCTTGTTGAAGCCGGCGATATTGGCGCCTTTGAGGTAGTTGACATAGCCGTTGTCTCCGCTGCCGTATTCGACGCATTGCTCGTGAATGCCGCGCATGATGGTTCGCAGTCGGCGGTCGAGTTCATCTTCCTCCCAGGAGATGCCGACTGAGTTCTGACTCATTTCGAGGCCGGAGACGGCGACGCCACCGGCGTTGGCGGCCTTGCTGGGGGCAAACATGATGTGGTTGCTGACGAAGATATCGAGCCCTTCCTGATCGGTGGGCATGTTGGCGCCTTCAGAGACCGCCATGCAGCCGTTGTCGACCAGGGTTTGCGCGTCGCTGCCGCTGAGCTCGTTCTGGGTGGCGCAGGGCAGGGCCACGTCGCAGGGTATTTTCCAGGGGCGTTCGCCGGGGAAAAATTCGACGCCGAATTCTTCCGCATATTCAGAAATACGGCCCCGGCGCTGCTCTTTCAGTGCCTTGACCCAGGCCAGCTTATCGCCGGCAATGCCTTCCGGATCATGGATAAAGCCCGACGAGTCCGACAGCGTAACGGCCTTGCCACCCAGTTGGGCAACTTTCTCCGCAGCGTAGAGAGCAACATTGCCCGAGCCGGAGATGGTCGCAACGCAGCCTTCGATGTCCTTGCCGCGGTGCTTGAGCATGTCTTCGAGAAAATAGACGGCACCGTAGCCGGTGGCTTCAGTTCGCACCAGGCTGCCGCCATACTCCAGCCCCTTGCCGGTCAGGACGCCGGTGAACTGGTTCGACAGGCGCTTGTGCTGGCCAAACAGATAGCCAATCTCCCGTGCGCCGACACCGATGTCTCCGGCGGGAACGTCGGTGCCTTCGCCGATATGCCGTTCGAGTTCCGTCATATAGGCCTGGCAGAAGCGCATCACTTCGTTGTTGGAGCGTCCCTTGGGGTTGAAATCAGCGCCGCCCTTGCCGCCGCCCATCGGCAGGCCGGTGAGCGAGTTCTTGAAGGTTTGCTCGAAAGCAAGAAATTTCAACACGCTGAGGTTGACGCTGGGGTGAAAACGCAGACCGCCCTTGTAGGGACCGATCGCGTTGTTGTTTTGTACACGGTAGCCGCGGTTGATCTGCACATTGCCATCGTCGTCTTCCCATACCACGCGAAACATGATCACTCTGTCGGGTTCGGTCATCCGTTCGAGAATGCGGGCTTCGCGATAGAGGGGCTTGTCTTGTATATAGGGCAGCACGCTGGTGGCGACTTCAGCAACGGCCTGTTGAAATTCCGGCTCATTGGGGTTGCGTTTTTCTATTTTTTGCATGAAGTCATGCAGTGCGGTATGGGTGGCGGCATTCATGGTGGCTGGCTCCGGTTGATGTGTTCTTATTGGGTAAACTGAGCAGTTACTCCATTTTTTCTCATTGGGCGATTGCCTCGAATATAGATCAGCCGACTTTGAAACGCGCCATGTCAACCGAGTCCGGGATTATTTCCCGGTATCGGCTGGCATGGCTGATCGAGGCACTATTTTTTTGCTATCCAAGATATAGTGTTTAACAAATGGCTGGTCCCTCGGGGCTGATGTCAGTGACCAGAGAGTCGACAAGAGTGAATAATAATAACCGCCACCACCCATCGCATTTTCGATTTCCGAGCGGGCGTTGTTATGACGCCTTTTCACTGTGGATCATGGGTTTTATGCGCAGTGCAGTAGCATCGCGTCAGCGAGAGAACCTCAGGCAGCCTTGCTTGCTGAAGGCTGCCTGGCATGGCTGATTTTCAGATTGCCATTATCGGTGCCGGCCCGGCCGGGCTGAGTGCAGCGGCGCGTGCGCAAATTCTCGATCAGCAAAACCAGGTCTCCACGCCCAGCTATGTGCTTCTTGAAGGCTTCGAGGTGGTTGCCAAGACCATTCAGCGTTACCAGAAAGGAAAAAAAGTCATGGCCGAGCCTGGCTTTCTCGACTTGCGTAGCGATGTGCGTTTCGAGGAGGGGCGGCGCGAAGAAATTCTTGGCTGGTGGCAAGGGCGCTGCGAAGAACTGGGCATCAATATTCGTTATCAGGCCGAGGTGTCGGCGATTACCGGCAGCAAAGGTGCGTTCGATATTGCGCTGGTCAATGGCGAGAACATCAGCGCGGAAAATATCATCCTCGGCATCGGTCTGGAAGGCAATCCCCGCATGCTGGGTGTCGACGGGGAGCGTCTCGACAGGGTGCAATATAACCTTGAAGATCCGAAGGCCTTCCATGATGAGATCATACTCGTTGTCGGCGCCGGTGATTCGGCCATTGAAAACGCGCTGGCGCTCAGCGAGCAGAACGATGTTTTCATTCTCAATCGTCGTGATGAATTCAGCCGTGCCAAAGAGGGCAATCTCAACCTGATCCTCAAGGCCATCAGCGATGACGGTCATCGGCTGAATTGTTTTTACTCCACCAGCATCAAGTCGGTGACGCAAAACAGTGAAGGCAAGCCGCTGCATGTCGTGATGAAAACCCCCGAAGGGGATATCACGATGGATTGCGACCGTATCGTGGCGCGTCTTGGTGCGATCCCGCCGCGGCGCTTCGTCGAGTCGATCGGCATTCAGTTTCCCAGCGAACGTCGTGATGCCATTCCCGAGCTGTCGCGTCACTACGAAAGCAATGTGCCCGGCGTCTATATCGTTGGCTCGCTGGCCGGTTATCCATTGATCAAGCAGGCGATGAATCAGGGCTACGATGTGGTCGAATTTATCAATGGAAATTTTATCAAGCCCGCCGACTATCCCTTGTTGCAGCATCAGCTGCTCGGCCTGCCCTATGACAGGGAAGTGGATGAATTGCTAGAACGCTTCCAGGCGTTGATCCCGATGTTCCGCAAACTCAACTCGCTGGCGTTTCGCGAGCTGATTATTGAGAGCACGATTATTGCCGGCTATCCCAGTGATCAGGTGCTCGATGATGCGCGTCGCAAAATCAACACGCTGGCCAGCAAACTGCGCGCCGAGGGACGCAATCCGCGTATGACGAAAGTCATCGCCGAGGGCGATGTCATCTACGATCGCGGTGAATTTGGCACCTCTTTTTTCACCATTGTCGATGGCGAGGTCGTACTGGAAAACGAGGTGGAAGGGCAGCAGTTGCGCACCACGCTGGGGCGTGGTGAGTTTTTTGGCGAGTCCAGTCTGTTGTCCGGGCGGCCCCGGGGTGAAAAGGCCATCGCCGGTAGTAATTGCATCGTCGTCGAGACACCCCGGCGCACCATGCTCAAACTGATGAATTCCAATGAAGAGGTCCGCAGCGGCATCGACTGGATTTTTGTCGTGCGTGAGTTGCAGCGGCATTTCGCGCCGTTTGCACCGCTGCGTGAATTGCGCGACCTCGGTGCCCGCGTCGGTACGCGCCAGTTCGATGCCGGTGCAACGATTTATGATGAAGGGGATGAAGCCGCCAGCCTGTTCATCGTGCGCTCCGGTGCGATCACCCTGAGTCGCCAGGTGGATGGCCAGGACGTGCTGGTGTCGCAGCTGCGTTCGGGCAAGCTGTTTGGCCAGATGGCGCTGATGGGGGATGGCATTCGCCGCGAAACTGCCACAGCGACGGTGGCCGCCGAAGTGATCGAAGTGGAACGCGCGGAATTCCTCGAACTGGTGCAGCGCAACGATGCGCGCATTCGCCAGTTGCAGGAGGATGTCAGCCGGCAGGTCATCGACAAGGCGCGCATGAGCGTGCGCCCCGATGCGGCCGGGTTATTCCGGTTTCTGATGCGCAATGGCCTTGGTGAAGCGACCAATGTGCTGGTGATCGACGAGCGCCTTTGCGTGGGTTGTGACAATTGCGAAAAAGCCTGTGCCGAAACCCATGAAGGCCTGTGCCGGCTCGATCGAAAGTCTGGCCCGACGGCAGTCGATGTGCATATTCCCAGCGCCTGCCGTCATTGCGAACAGCCTCATTGCATGAAGGATTGTCCGCCCAATGCGATTCTGCGCGCGGCCAGTGGTGAGGTGTTCATCACCGATGCCTGTATCGGCTGCGGCAACTGCGAAAAAAACTGTCCCTACGATGTCATTCGGCTGAGCTATGCGGCGCCGAAAAAGCCGGGCTTGTTGTCGTGGCTGCTGTTCGGTCGTGGCAGTGGGCCTGGGGAACGGCAGGGTTTCGAGCCCGACGCTGAAGCCAAGGCACGGGGGAAAAAAGCGGTCAAATGTGACGCCTGCGTCAACGTCAAGGGCGGCCCCGCCTGTGTGCGGGCTTGTCCAACCGGTGCGGCCAAACGCATCGGTCCAGCGGAATTTGTCGCGCTGGTGGAGGGGCGTATGCAGTGATCTATCGCAATGTCATGCGCTACGCCGGTGGGCGCTATCTGTGGGTTGCGTTGCTGCTGGTGGCGAGCAGTTTCGTACTCTATTTCAGCCAGGGCGGCGTGCAGCCTCCCAATGGCGGTACCTGGCAAGGGTATGTGCTTGGCACGGTCGCAGCGTTGCTGATCGTCTGGCTGGCCTGGCTCGGTATTCGCAAACGGCGCTACGCCGGTGGCTCTGGCACGGTGCAGGGCTGGACTTCCGCCCATATCTACCTCGGTACGGCCGTGTTGCTGCTGGCGACGCTGCATTGCGCGCTGCAATTTGGCTGGAATGTTCACACGCTCTCTTATGTGCTGATGTGCGGCGTGATTTTCAGCGGCTTTTACGGGCTCTACCAATATTTGACGCAGCCGCAACTACTGGCGCGCAACCGCGCCGGGGAAGCCCGTGCCGGATTGTTCGCCGAACTCTATGACATGGACGGCGAAGCGCGACGTCTGGCAGCACGTTGCTCACCGGCTGTTGGCCTGGCAGTCAAGAGTGGCGTCGAGCGCACGATGCTCGGTGGCGGCATGGGTGCCCAGCTGTTGCAGCGGGATGGTTCGCGGTTTATGCAGGCTGGCAGCGGCGAGGCAGCAGCGACGCTGCTGCCCAATGCCGATCAGCAGCCTCTGGTCGATTTTGTTGCGGCGCGGATTCCGCGCGCAGCCAAGCGCAGCGAAGCGCGTAACCTGCAGGATTTGCTCGCAATACTGGTGCGACGGCAGTCGCTGCTGCGCCAACTGCGGCGCGACATTGCGTTGCAGGGCTGGCTGCGAGTGTGGCTCTATGTGCATGTGCCGATGACCATTGCGCTCATTGTTGCGCTGATCGTGCATATCGTCACCACGTTTATCTACTGGTGACGGCATGAATGTACTGATACGCGAACAACTGGATACCGGCTCGGGATTCGAAGAATTCCAGGACACGGAATTGCAATGCGAACGGCTCGATATCGGCAGTGCGCCAGATCAGCAGATTCAGCTGCTCGGTCGTGACATCAAGGGCAATGCGCTACAGCTGACATGGCGTAACGGCAAGCTCATGCTGCGCGGCGTCGGCAAGACGAGCGTGCAAGTCAATGGTCAGCCCTGCCGCACGGCCGAATTGCAGCATGGCGATGTGATCGAGCTGGACGGCAATCGTCTGACGGTCATCCCCGCGCCGGCCGGGTTCGATGTGGCGCTGGAACTGCACCGTGCCAGCAATAGCGATGCAGCCAATTTCGAAAACGCCTTTGTTACGTCACTTGCCGGTAGTGGCATCTCGATGCGCGCCCTCAGTTGGACGTTGGCGGCGATCACCCTGCTGGTTTCCCTGCTGTTGCCGCTGGCCTCGGTCTACTGGCGTGATGCCGGCGCGGAACCACCCGCCTGGCTGCCCAGTGATGCCTTGTGGATCAGTGGCCCGTTGCATCCGGTGCATGAGCTGGCGGCGGGTGACGACTGCCGCAGTTGCCATCAGCAGATGTTCGTCCAGGTGCGTGATAAAGCCTGCCAGGAATGCCATGAAGAGATTGCCGATCATCTCTCCCATACGCTGCTGGAAAAACATCCCGACAACCAGATTCGCTGCGCCAGTTGTCACCGTGAGCACAACGAGCCGCGCCCCACGCTGATCATCCGTGCCGATTCACTCTGCACCGACTGCCACGCCGATGAACAGAAAATGGAGATTGCGCCGGAGCTGGATATCGTCACGGGGTTTGCTGACAAGGCACATCCCACGTTTCGCGCACATCTGCTGCAACCGGACGGGGTCGACGACAGTGGCGCAGCCGCATGGAAAACCGTGCTCAGCAAGATAGACGGTGCCAGCGAGCAGTCGAATTTAAAGTTCCCCCACGACGTGCATCTCGACCCGGAGAAGGTGACCAGCAAACAGGACGATGCTCCGCTGGAATGCAACAGCTGTCATCAGCTCAACAGTGACCGCGAACATTTCGCGCCGATCACGATGGAGCGTCATTGCGCCGCTTGTCACGAGCTGACCTTCGACCCCGCTTTTCCTGAGCGGCAGCTTCCTCATGGCAAGCCAGAGGAGGTGATTTTCACGCTCGAAGGTCACTATCTAAAGCGCTTGAGCGATCCGGATTACAAACCCGCCACGGTCAAGAAACGCCGCCGTCCCGATCGCAAGAAAAAACGTGTCGAGGTTTGCAGCGAGGCGACCTATCAGTGTGCGTTGCAAAAAGCCGCGCGTGATACCGACGACCAATTTACCCGCCAGGGCTGTGTCAGCTGCCATGAAATCAGCGTTTACCCCGAGCGGGAGCTGTACCAGCGTTATGCGGTGAAGCCGGTGAAACTCAGCAGCGACTATTTTCCGTCGGCCCGTTTCGACCACGGCAGTCATCGCAGCGTGAAATACCCCGATGACGATAAAACCCTGAGCGGCAGCGAGGCCTGTGCCTCCTGTCACGACGCAGCCCAGTCGAAAGAAAGCAGCACGTTGTTGATTCCGGATGTGGATCGCTGTGTCCGCTGTCATCGCAGCGAACGCGAGCGTGGCATCGTGCCGCTCCAGTGTATTGGCTGCCACGCTTACCACCCACAGCCGTCGGAAGACGCGATGGACCCAGCGCAGCAAGAGGTCGACGAATGAACACGGCCAGGTCCGACAACGCGGTGCCTCCATTGGCGACAGTCAGTGGAAAACAATCATGAAGGAGTCCGCCATGAAAAAACTATTGTTTACCATCGCCTTCGTGGGGGGCTTGCTGGGCTTGGCGGGCTGTTCCGGCGGCGATTCGGTTTTTCAGTCCAGCGGCACGGATGCAACCACCGGCTGTGATGGCAGTTGTGCGAGCACCACCACGCGACTGACTGTGGCTGATGTGGAAAAGGTGCTGGTGCAAGGCGTGCAGGAAGCGCGCAGCCGTGGCGTCAAGGCGACGATTGCGGTGGTCGATCGGGTTGGCAATGTGCTGGCGGTCTATCGCATGGGCAGTGCTGCCGAACGGGTGGTCGAGATCGTCACCCGCAGCAATAACGGTCAGCCGCTGGTCGATGCCGGTTTCGAAGGCATCAAGCTGCCGCTGCCTTCGGCACCGTTCAATCTCGATCATCAGGCGGCGATAGCCAAGGCCGTCACCGGGGCCTACCTGTCGTCCGAAGGCAATGCCTTCAGCACCCGCACGGCAAGCCAGATCGTGCAGGAGCATTTCAATCCGGGTGAGGATTTTCAGCCCGGTGGGCCGCTGTTTGGCGTGCAGTTTTCCCAGCTGCCCTGTTCCGATTTTTCACTGCGCAATACCACGGCGGCAGCCGCCCCAGGACCACAGCGTTCGCCGCTGGGATTGTCGGCTGATCCTGGTGGCTTCCCGCTCTACAAGTCGGGAACCGTGGTGGGTGGTGTCGGCGTCATTGCCGATGGCCAGTACAGCATCGATACGGATGTGACCGACAGCGATCGTGACCTCGATGAATTGATCGCCCTGGCCGCCAGTTTCGGCTATGCCGCGCCGGTGGATCGACGAGCTGATCACATTACTGTCGATGGCAAGGTGTTGCGTTTCAGCGATGTCGACTTTTCCGACCTCGGCAGTGACCCGGCCAATGCCGGTGCCTTCTCCGCGTTGCCGGCGGGCACTGGGAGTCTGGTGCCAGTCAGTGGGTATTTTGCTGGCACGATTCGGGCCGGAACCGTGTTCGGTCAGCCCGGTTCAGGGGTTCGCGCCGATGCCACGCTGTTTCCCGGGCAAAACGCATTCATCTTCGTCGATGCCACCAATACACCGCGTTTTGCGCCTCAGGCAGGTACTGATGCGTCGCCACTCCAGGCCAATGAAGTGCAGGCCATTCTGAGCGCCGCGCTCGATGTGGCCAACACTGCGCGCGCGCAGATCCGACGCCCGCTCAACTCAGCCGCCCGGGTGACGATTTCGGTGGTGGACAGCAAGGGCAAGGTGCTGGGCATGGTGCGCAGCCGCGATGCCCCGGTGTTCGGTGCTGATGTGTCGTTGCAGAAGGCGCGTACCGCCGCGTTTTTCTCCTCGGCTGGTGCGGCCGCGCTGTTACAGGCCTTGCCCGATGCCGCCTATCTCGATGGCACCAGTGTCGGCAAACGCGTGAAGCTGGCTGACTATGTGGCGGCTGTGCGTAATTTTGTTGGTGATCCGACCGCACTCTCGACAGGAGCAGTAGCCTTTTCCGATCGCGCCGGCGGTAATCTCTCGCGGCCGTTTTTTCCTGACGGCATCAATGGCAATCAGGCCGGACCGTTGAGCAAGCCTGCCGGGCAGTGGAGTCCGTTTTCCACCGGTTTGCAGTTGGACGTGTCGATCAATGGGATCTTGCAGCATGTATTGCATGTCGCCAGCGGCGGTGCGTTGCCTGATGTCGGTACGGGCTGCGCCGGCATCGCGCTCGCCGATGATCTGACGGCAACCGCCGCCGTTCCTGCAGCGGCCATTACCAATGGTTTGCAGATCTTTCCCGGCAGCGTGCCGATCTATCGTGGCAACCAGCTGGTGGGCGGGATTGGCGTCTCCGGTGATGGTGTCGATCAGGACGACATGATTGCGTTTCTCGGTGTGCATCGCGCGGGCGAGAAAATGAATGGTGCTTTTGGCAACGCGCCGCCTGCAATGCGCGCCGACAATCTGACCCCGCAGGGTGTCCGGCTCCGTTTCGTGCAGTGTCCGCAAGCGCCTTTTTTGAATTCCAGCGCCGACAATGTCTGTGCGGGCAAGTGAGGAGGCGGAGATGAACTATCCAGCGATCAGTACGGCAGCCCTGGTAACGGCGCTGCTGCTATCCACCTCATGGCCCGAGCCGGTGGTGGCCGAAACCTGTTATCAGGACGATAAGGGCCGCATTAGCCAGCGTCGCCGTCCAGGGTACAAGCGCATTGAATGCCCGGCGCAACGCAGTGAGCAGGCAGCGCCGAAAACACCACGTAAAGCGGGCAGCGCCACGGCAGGTCGCCTGCCTGAAGCAGTGCCGGAAAAGTCGGCTGGCTTCGCCACCGCAGGGCGGCCACCGCGCAAGCCAAACCCGGCATCGCCAATTCCGCGCCCGGTGCTGGCCGATTTTCCCGATGCGGTGCCGGTACCGGATCGATGGCGTATCGTCGATACGCTCGGGTATCGGGAAAATCTGCTTGATCCTTACAACCGTAATGTACTCAAGGCTGACCGCCCGATTCATGGTGACTGGTTTTTCAATCTTGGCCTGATCAGCGACACGGTGTTCGAGCAGCGGAATCTCCCTACAGGGGTTGGCAGCAGTTCAGCAGGCGCGAATGGAAAAATCGATATTTTTGGCGGCTCAGATCAGAGCGTATTCGTGCAGAGCCTCGCCGCCGAATTTGTCTACTACGAAGGCGACACGGTTTTTCGCCCACCAGATCATGAATTCCGCTTTATTCCGGTATTCAACTATAACCGCGTCGAGCTGGATGAAATACAGGGCGTCAATGCCGACCCGGAGAATGGAAAAACCCGCAACGATAATCATGTTGGCATCCAGGCGGCATTCTATGATCGGCACCTGCGCAATGTGTCGGAGCACTATGACTTCGACAGCATCCGCTTTGGCATCCAGCCGTTTTCTTCGGATTTTCGCGGTTTTCTGTTTCAGGACAGCCCGTTGGGTGTGCGCCTGTTTGGTACCCGCAACAACAACATCTTTCAATACAATCTGGCCTGGTTCCGGCGTATCGAAAAGGATACCAATAGTGGTCTGAATGATCTGGGTGAAGACCTGCGGGATGATGATGTCTTTGTCGCCAATCTCTACTGGCAGGATCTGTTCGTCAAAGGGTTTACCTCACAGTTCAGCATTATTCACAACCGTAATGGCGAGAACGGTGAGCCCTATTACAATAAGAATGATTTTATCGAGCGCCCGGCATCGCTGGGTCGTGAGCAGTCGCGCGAATATCAGGTGACCTATCTCGGTTACAGCGGCGATGGTCATTTTGGGCGGCTGAATCTTTCCACTTCGTTCTATTACGCTTTTGGTAGCGAGTCGCCATCGGTATTTGTCGATGCGGATACCGACATCAGCGCCTTTTTTGCCGCTGCCGAACTGTCAATGGATTTCGACTGGATCAGGCCGCGTCTGTCGTTGCTCTATGGCAGTGGCGACGAAGATCCTTTTGATGACAAGGCGACTGGCTTCGATGCTATTTTTGAAAATCCACAGTTCGCTGGTGCTGACAGCAGCTACTGGATACGACAGGCCGTGCCGCTGGTCGGGGGTGGCCGCGTCGCGCTCTCGGGAAGAAATGGCGTACTCAACAGCATGCGTTCGAGCAAGGAGGAGGGGCAGTCCAATTTCATCAATCCCGGCATCGTGCTGATCGGTGTCGGTGCTGATTTCGATTTGTTGCCGGAGCTGCGGCTGTCGCTGAATGCCAACGATCTGCGCTTCGATGAAACGGCGGTGGTAGAGACGGCACGCAATCAGGGCGGCATCGACGCGCATATCGGTGTAGATGTTTCGGCGGCGCTGATCTACCGGCCGTTGATGAGTCAGAACATCGTGTTGCGGGCATCGTGGTCGAAACTGATTGCCGGTGACGGTTTCAAAGCGCTGTTTCCCGACGAAGACCCAAGTTACATCCTGTTAAACGCCATTTTTGCCTACTGAGCCGGGAGGCATCATGAAGATCAAGACTATTTTTCCCGCCACGTTCATCGTGATTTCCATGCTGATGGCTATGCCGCTAGCCGCCAGCACCGGCGCCGAAAAACCGGTGGCGCGTGATTACCGTGCCACCCCCGCCGCGCCGGCCAGTCAGTCGCAGCAGGATGTCGAGCGCAAGAGTGCCGGTTGCATGAGCTGCCACAGTGGGACCGACAATAAGAACATGCACCAGAGCCCGGCCGTCAAGCTGGGCTGCACCGACTGTCATGGCGGCAATCCCGGTATTTTCGCGGCAGCTGCGCTCAAGCCCGAGTCCGCTGAGTATCGCCGTAAAGTCGGGCAAGCCCATGTACTGCCGCGTTATCCCGAGTCCTGGCACTATCCCTCCAGTGCCAATCCGGAGCGCACCTATACCTTGCTGAATCGTGAGTCGCGCGAATTTATTCGTTTTATCAACCCTTCGGATTTCAGGGTCGCCGATGAGTCTTGTGGCGCCTGTCATCAGCAGATTATCGAGGCATCGAAGCGTAGCTTGCATTCAACAGGCGCCATGCTCTGGGGTGGGGCGTCCTATAACAATGGTATTTTGCCATTCAAGAATTACATTCTTGGCGAGGCCTATAGTAACGACGGCGTTGGCGTGATTCTGGCTGGGCCGAAAATTGCGGATGATCTCAAGGCCGAAGCCAAAAAGAAAGGCATTCTGGAAAAGCTCTACCCGCTGCCGGCCTGGGAAACGGTCAAGCCCGGCGATATTTTCCGTGTCTTCGAACGTGGTGGTCGTAACATCGGCAATCTGTTTCCGGAAACCGGCCTGCCCAATGCGCTCGGTCAGTTGCAGCGGATCGAAGAACCAGGGCGGCCCGATTTTCGTCAATCGAATCGCGGGCCGGGGACCGGTGGGCGGATTTCAGTGCCGTTGATCAATATCACCAAGACGCGGCTGAATGACCCCTTGCTCTGGTTTATGGGCACCAACGACCAGCCGGGGGATTATCGCCAGTCGGGCTGTGCTTCCTGTCATGTGGTCTACGCGAACGATCGCGATCCCAAGCATTCCGGGCATTACGCCAAATTCGGGCATGAAGGCAAGACACAAACCAATGATCCGACCATCAGCAAGGATGAGTCCGGCCATCCACTGTCGCACCAGTTCACCCGCGCGATTCCGACCAGTCAGTGCATGGTCTGCCACATGCACCAGCCGAACATGTTTCTCAATACCTATCTCGGCTACACCATGTGGGACTACGAGTCTGATGCGCCGTTCATGTGGCCGGAAAAACAGAAATACCCGACGGCCGAGGAGGAGCGGGCAATCAATGACCGCAACCCCGAGTCGGCCGCCGCACGCGGAAAATGGGGTGATGTGGAATTTCTCAAACGGGTTTCAGAGTTGAATCCCAAACTCAAGGATACCCAGTTCGCTGACTATCACGGCCACGGCTGGAATTTCCGCGCCATTTTCAAGCGTGATCGCGAAGGCAACCTGCTCGATGACAAAGGCAATAAGGTCAGCGACGACGATCCGAAAAAATTCGACAAGGCGGTGCATATGTCGTCGATACATGCCGATGTCGGCATGCACTGCGTCGATTGCCACTATTCGCAGGACAATCACGGCAATGGCCATATCTACGGTGAAGTGGCCCTGGCGGTGGAGATCGATTGCAAGGACTGCCACGGCACCGCAACCGAATACCCCAACCTCTATACCTCGGGCCCGGCTGCGCTGGAGGGCGGCGCTGATCTCGCCGCGCTGCGCACGCCCGATGGCCGCTTGCGCATGGAGTGGGTCGATGGCGCACTGTATCAGCGTTCCATGCTCGACCCCGAGCTGGAGTGGAAAGTCAGCCTGGTGAAGGATTCGGTCACCAAGGGGCACAAGGACTACAACCCCAAGGCGGCCCGCTCCAAGCTGATGAGCAAGAACGTTAAGACACAGCAATGGGGGGGCGATGTAGCGCCAGCGCAGTTTGCCCATTCCAATGACGAGATCGAGTGCTACGCCTGTCATACCTCGTGGACGACGAGCTGTGGCGGCTGTCATCTGCCGATCGAGGCCAACTGGAAAACCACGCGGCACCACTACGAAGGCGGTGAGACGCGCAATTTCGCCACCTATAACCCGCAGGTAGCGCGCGATCAGATCTTTCATCTCGGCCGCCGCGGCCCGGCCAAGGGCGGAAAATATGCCCCGGTACGCTCCACCTCGGCATTGGTGCTGTCATCGACCAATGCCAACCGGGAAAAAATCTACGTGCAGCAGCCGCCGATTGCCGCCAGCGGTTTCAGCTCGCAAGCCTTCAACCCGCATTTTCCGCATACGGTGAGAAAAACCGAGACCAAAACCTGTAGCGACTGCCATTTGTCCAAAGAAAAGGACAACAATGCGATCATGGCGCAAACCCTGATGTATGGCACCGATTTCATCGACCTGCTCGGGTATCAGGTCTATTCCGGAGGCGCCGGTGAAATCGACTCAGTGACGGTTACCGAGTGGGAGGAGCCGCAAGCGGTGATCGGTAGTTATCTACACCGCTATGCCTATCCTGACTGGTTTGCCGAGCATCAGAAACGGGAACTGAAACTGGAGGAAGGATTTTCCCATCGCGCGGGTACAGTCGGCTGTATTCAGAAGCGCGGGGAATATCTGTTCGCTGCCGAGGGTAATAAAGGATTCCGTGTCTACGATGTGGCTGGTATTGCCAACAAAGGCATTTCCCAGCGAATAATTACTGGCCCGTTCAGCCCGTTCGGACACGACACCCATGTGGCATCGCCAAATGCCACTTGCATGGCGTTGCCGACAACTCAGCCGATCAACCCCGAGCGCAACAAAGGGGAGTTGATGCGGGTAGAGAATCAGGAGCAGCCCTTCCACCCGCTCTACAACTACGCCTATATCACTGATGCGCAGGAAGGCTTGATCTTGGTGAATGTCAACACCCTCGCTGATGGCGAGCCGCGCAACAATTTTCTCGAACGCGCACTGACCTGGAACCCCGATGGCGTTCTCGATGGCGCCCGGCATATCACCATCGGCGGTTATTACCTCTATATCGCGACCAAGCGCGGTCTGGTGGTCGTCTCGGTGGATGATCCGCTCAAGCCGGTGCTCGTGGCGCAATTGCCGCTCGATGACATGCGTGCCTCGGCGTTGCAGTTCCGCTATCTGTTCGTCACCGATGCGACTGGCTTGCGGGTCGTCGATGTCACTGATCCGAAAAATCCCCGGCTTACTGGCGGCAGCGTCGCGCTCGACTCGGCGCATGGTCTGCATGTGGCGCGCACTTATACCTATGTCGCTGCCGGCAAGGATGGTCTGGTGATCGTCGATGTTACCCGGCCTGAATCGCCGCAACTGTTCAAACGCTTCGATGCCGATGGCCAGTTGCAGGACAGCCGGGATGTCACCGTCACCACCACCAACGCTTCCTTGTTCGCCTATGTGGCCGACGGCGTAGGCGGTATCAAGGTTGTGCAACTGACGTCACCTGAGCTGCAACCGAAATTCTACGGCTTCAGTCCGCAACCGAACCCCGCGCTGATTGCCTGGTATCCGACCAGAAAACCGGTCCTCAGCCTGTCGCGGGCGCTGGAGCGTGACCGCGCCGTCGATGAAACCGGCGGGCAGGTGGCGGTGTTTGGCCGCAAGGGTTCCCGGCCGCTGAATCTCGATGAGATGCGCGCATTGTTCCTGGATGAAGAAGGCAAGCCGTGGTACGTCGAAGATGAATAGTTGGTTTGTACGGTTGTTGGTGCTGGCGGCATTGCTCTGGTGCGTGACTGTGCCGGCGCGGGCGGGTGATGCACAGGCGCGAATCGAACGCCATGTCCATAATGGTGTTGCTTCCTGCGCTACCAGTGTTTGCCACGGTAAGCTGAAAATTCAGGAAAAAGAAAATGTCTGGCTCAATGAATATCGCGTCTGGACCAGCGAAGACCGACACTCCCAGGCCTATCGCACGCTCGGTAACGACGACTCGAAAAAAATTGCGGCCAGGCTTGGACTGAAAAGCGCGAAAACCGCGAAAATCTGCCTCGACTGTCATGCCGACAACGTGCCGAAAAAAAAGCGCGGACGGAAATTTCAGATCAGTGACGGCGTTGGTTGTGAAGCCTGTCATGGCGGTTCGGAGAAATGGATCAAGTCCCACGCGGAAAAAACCGCGACCCACAAAAAGAATATTGCAGCCGGCATGTATCCCACCGAACGCATCGATGAACGCGCCGACCTCTGCGTCGGCTGCCATCTGGGTACGAAAAATCGCTTCGCCACCCACGTCATCATGGGTGCGGGCCATCCGCGCCTGAGTTACGAGCTGGAGACCTTCACTGCCAATCAGCCTGCGCACTACACCGTCGATGACGATTACGTGAAGCGCAAGGGCCAGCCCGATGCCGATAATGCCTGGCTGCAAGGACAGATCGCCGCGGCACGGCGCTACCTGGCCCTGTTACAGAGCGGGTTGTTCGAGCCGGGCGGCATGTTCCCGGAGCTGGCCATGTATGACTGTCACAGCTGTCACCACCCGATGGACGATCAGCGCTGGAGCCGCCGTCGCACTGGGGGCGCGGTCAAACCGGGTACCTTGCGTTTGCAGCGCCATCATTTTATCGGTACTCAGGCAGCGGCAGCGGTGTTCGCATCGAAGCAGCAGCAAAAGGCGCTGCGCGATCGTATCAATGCGCTGCTACGGGCCGGGCAACAGTCGGCTGCTGCGGTGCGCAAGGCGGCCAGTGAACTTGATGACTGGCTGGCAGCCCGCCAGCAGCAATGGCGGGGCAAGCGCAGTGACACGCGCAAGATCCGCCGGCAGTTGCTGAAGCTGGCGGCTGAAGATCGTGCTGCCGACTACAGCTCGGCCGAACAGGTATTCTTATCTGTCGAGGCATTGAGCTACGTCCTTGGTGATATCGACAAGCAGGAAAAAGCGCTCGACCGCCTGTTCAAGACGGTGGAAGACGACAAGACCTACAGTCCGGCAAAATTCGCAGCCGTCGCTCGTGCGATCAAGAGCGGGTTTTGAACATGGCCGAGCATGCCTGCAGAACCCACCCCGGTTTTCGTGAGGGGGTGAACGAAGACGCCATTGGCTGGTCGGAAGAGGAGAATCTGTGGCTCGTTGCCGATGGCATGGGTGGGCATGCCAGCGGCCAGATCGCCAGCGCCATCGCCCGGGATGTCATTCTCGATGCCGGGCCGAATGCGCCACTCGATGAAGTGATCGTCGCAGCGCATGAGGAGATCCGCCGTCAGGCCGAGGGTCAGGATGCACGCAAGGGCATGGGGACGACGATTGTCGTTGCGCGCATTGATGGCAACGAACTGGAGGTGGCCTGGGTAGGTGACAGCCGCGCCTACCTGCTGCGGGATGGCGAGCTGCGGCAGATTACGGTCGACCACAGCTTCGTCGAGATGTTGCGTGGCCATGTTGAGATGAGTGAGGAGGAGCTGCGCAACCATCCGCAGAAGAATATTCTCACGCAAACGCTGGGGCATGAGCCGCCGGCCCCCGATGTCATCCGAGTCCCGTTGCGGCAGGGTGATCGCGTTCTGCTGTGTAGTGATGGCCTCAACGATGAACTCCCCGATGCCCGGATCGCTGAATTGCTGCGGCAGGACGGTTCGTTGCAGGAAGTTAGTGATTCGCTGGTACAGGCCGCGCTCGACAATGGCGGCAGTGATAACGTCAGTGTCGTGATCGTGGCGTATGATGGTGAAAGCCATCCGGAGGTGGCGGCGACAAATGACAGTCGATGGCGAGTCATCGGCGCGGCCGCATTCGGTGTGTTGGCCGCGATGGGTAGCGTCCTACTATTGGCGTGGTTGGCTGAGAGAGCAAGTAACTGAGTGATGAAAATGAGTACCGCTGAATTTTTTCTGAAAAATGTATCGACAGGGGCGCAGGTCGATCTCGACCAGCCGTCGATATCGGTGGGCCGTGCCGATAGCAACGACATCGTGCTGACGGATGGGTTGCCATCGCGAAATCATGCGCAGATTGCTGTTGCCGATGGTGTGGTGACGGTCGAGGATCTCGGCTCCGCCAATGGCACTTTCATCAACGGCGAGCGGATCGATGCCGGCAGCGCCGTGACCCTGGCGGCAGGCGACCTGGTGCGTTTCGATGTCGTCGAATTCCAGCTGGTGGCCGCAGCCGCGCCGGTGGCTGATGCGGAAGACAAGACCGTGATGCGCCCGGCCGTCTCGACGGCGGAACTGGAGGCAGCAGCGGCGGAAGTCGTGCGTCAGCGAGAGCAAGCAGCTGCACCCGCCGCATCGCCAGCGTCAGCACCAGCACCAGAGCCAACCCCTGAGCGTCCCGGTGCCTGGGCCGATCCTGATGCGGCCAAGGCCGTTGAAGGTCGCACCATGCTGCTCGACCGCGACAAGCTCAATGAACTGATGAACAGCGGTGATCAGGGGTTGGAAAACCTCGATGCCGACGTCGACTGCCCAGCATTGATCATCACCTCCGGTGGCCTACTGGGCACCGTTTTTCGTCTCGAAGCCGGCAGCGGTGATGCCGCGTGGTCCATTGGCAGTGATGCGGACTGCGACATCGTGCTCGATGAAAGCAATGTCTCCGCCCGCCACGCGAAATTGAGCGGTGACAATGGGCGCTGGCAACTGAGTGACCAGATGACCGTCAATGGCACTTTCGTCAACGGCCGCAAATGCACCATCAGTTATTTGAACAGTGGCGATCGCCTGACCTTCGGCAGCGTGACGGCGGTTTTCAAATTGCCGGGCAAGCAGAAAAAAAGCGCAGCCAAAAAGTCGCAGCGGGGAACGGCAGCTGCGAAGGACAGTAAAGGGATGTCGAATGCGGCAATTATCGGGATTGCCTTTGTCGCCACACTCGCGGTGGCCGGGGCGGCCTACTTTCTGTTGCTGCGGTAAGCGTCAGGGCTGCATTTTTGTGGCCGTGTGCAGTCAGATCTTCTCTGCCTCGCGTATCCGCTGCATTGCCGCTTCGACCGTGTAGAAAAAATGCTTCGCGCCAATTTCCTCATACAGGCCGGAGCGGATCAATACTTCTCTGACCGGGAATTTGATGCCAGCGACATAGAGTTGAATGCCGTGTCGATTGAGGTCGCGGTAGATGTCACGAAAAACAGAATCGCCGCTGGAGTCGAGGTCGTTGACCGATGAGGCATCGAGTAAAACGATTTTTGGTGGTGGATCAGCTTCGGTGATTTCCGCGATTTTACGTTGCAGAAATTCGGCGTTGGCAAAATAGAACGATGCATCGATGCGCAAGATGGCAACACCATCGACGTGTTCGGCCTCCGGGTGGTTGTCCAGGCTGCGGTAAATCGCCGTATTCGGCAGCCGCCCCAGAAGGGAAATATTGGGGCGTGTCTGAATCACGATATGCACGATCAACGCCATCAGAATGCCAGCCAGCAGGCCGGTGCTGAAGCCTTGAGACAGGGTGACGAGCAAGGTCGTCAGCAGCACCAGAATTTCCAGTGGCTTGACCGATGCCAGATAACGAAACGCGGCAATATTGATCAGGCCGACGACGGAAAAGACGATGATGGCTGACAGCAACGGTACCGGGACGTGATAGAAAAGTGGTGTCAGAAAAGCAACTGAAAGCAACACCAGCAGAGCCGATACGATCGCCGCGAGCTGGGTTTTTGCGCCGGCATTGACATTGACCGCCGTGCGCGACAGGCCGCCCGATACTGGAAATCCGCCCGACAGTGACGAACCGATATTCGATATTCCGAGTGCGCGAAATTCAGCATCGGCGTCGATGCGATAGCCGAAGCGGGAGGCATAATTTTTCCCTGTTGAAAGCGTGCCCATGAAACCGATGAACGACAGTGTCAACGCCAGCGGTAGCAAGCCGGTGATCTGCGACTGATCAGGGAAGGCAAAGGCGAGTTGCGGCAGTCCCGACGGTACAGCGCCAACCACCGCGACGCCGTGATCCGCAAAGCCGACCAGCCAGGAGATCAGGGTTCCGCCGATCAACAGAATAACGGGACCTGGCACCGGGCTTTTCAGTTGCTTGATGACTTTCAGCAGCACGATACCGGACAGACCAATAGCCAGTGTCCAGAGGTGTGGATGGGGTAGTGCCTCGATGGTGTTGCTGGCAGTTTCAAAAAAAGTCTTCGAGCGCGACAGGCCCAGCCCCAGCAGGTTGTTGAGTTGGCCGACGCTGATAATAATGGCAGCGGCCATCGTGAAACCGGTGAGTACCGGCTTGGAAAGAAAATTGACGATAAAGCCGAGCTTGAGGCTGCCCATCAATAACTGCAATACGCCAATGATCAGCGTCAGCACGACCACCAGTGCGATATATTGCGAGGTGCCTGCCACCGCCATGGCGCCGACACCGGTGGCGACCAGCAATGAATCGAGGGCCACCGGGCCAACGGCGAGATGGCGTGAGGTACCGAAAAAGGCGTACAGCAGTAGTGGAAGCACTGAAGCGTAGAGTCCATGCACCGGCGGCAGTCCGGCCAATAATGCATAGGCCATGCCCTGGGGGACGAGCAGTGCGGCGATGGTCAGGCCGGCCACCAGATCGGCGCGCAGCTCGTCGCGGGCATAGTGCGGCATCCAGTGTAGTGCCGGGGCGAGCTTGATCAGCCACTGCGGCAGGCTGCCGTTTTTTTTCGCTGTGGCTGAAGCCTGGGTCGCTTGCGTCAGTCGTTCGTTGCCCAGGCTGATGGCCATGGTGCGTTCGCTGGCAGCATAGGGCGATGCGCTGCCGCTATCGTCACCGAAAACCAGCCGATAGTCGCCCAGCGTGATGATATCGCCGTCGCGCAAAATAGCGCGCTCGACGGATTCGCCATTGACGAGCGAACCATTGGTGCTGCCGAGATCCTGGTATTCGTAGTGGTCGTCACTGCGCTGGATTTGTCCGTGACTGCTGCTGATGTCGTTGCTGTCGAGGTGAATGCGGGCGCGAATATCACGGCCAATGGCGACCTGGCCATCGCCAAGAAAAACCCGGTCGATTTCTCCGTTTCTATCGAAAACCCTTATTGTGCTCATTGGATGGGACGGAAATTTGGCCCGGATTGGTCACCGGGTGAGTTGGCTGACAGACTCCTGGTGATTGTTGCTTCCTTTGTTGTGTACCCAAGTTGTGGTGGTCATTCTTGAGTAGATGGATTTGACCAACATTACTAACGGACGCTTTTCCCGTAGGTTGGGCAAAGCGCAGCGCGCCCAACAAATGCCTTGGTGTTGTACCGGCCCGTCACTATCGTTCCTGTGTTCAACCTACCTGAATTCAGGGGCAAAACTGAGCGCCGCGAACGCCGAAACTTGCGTTATCTCGCTCTCACTATAGATCGCATCAAGCCTGGTGCAAGGGAAATTTCCCTCTTGTTCGGGTTGGCCCTTAGCAATAATTGACGCGCCGTTATTAAAGATGTGTCAGGGAGTTTTTCCTGAATAATGATTGGTTTCTTCGACGGATGAGCTCTTGCGCAAGCTGCTGTGCTGGCAGAAAGCAGGCAAACGCTGTTGTGAATACGTCGCAGAAGCGTTTTTCCGGTATGTCAGCGCTAAAGAGGGCGCTCAATCGGGTGTGTCGAACGATTTCATAGGGATGTGTGGCAAATTGAAAAATGCGCGCAACTAACCTAGGCTTGTGAGCAATATTCCAGACCGCGCCACGATCCGGACAGCGCTGCGGCTGGACCACCGGGAGGGCTTTTTTACGGTTGACCTATCACCGTACTGCGGGCTCTGTCCACAATAACAAACCGGAGTTTCACAATAACATGTGCAGTAGCAACAACAGGTCCCAGCGCTGGGCCACGCTCAGTATCGTTTTTTCAGTTTTTTCTCTTTTTTCAGTCGTCTCACAGGCAGAAACGGTCAAGGTGCTGTCCGAAGCGGCCCAAAGTGTGGGGGGCGCGCCTGACGATGCTGTCGGAGATCGCCCCGTTGTCGTTGTCTGTGTCGGCCTCAATGCCAAGGCGACTGGGCAGGATGACCCTGCTACACCGCCGACGCAGCAGGAGATCGAACAGAATCTCACGCCCGATGAAGCGGATCTGCTGCGTCGCTGTGCCGATGTGATTCAGGCCGGTGGTCTGGGCATTCAGGCGCAGGAGGCGACACCGGAAGACAACGCTGAAGCAGAGATTGCATTGCGGCAGATTGCACCGGATGAAATTGCCGCCCAGGGCACGACCTCGGTGCGGGCGGTTAATTCACAGCAAAGCAATGTCGCCTCGCGGATTGCGGCGCTGCAATCGGGGCTTCGCGGTTTTTCCGTGCGTCGCCTGTCGTTACGCTCGGCGGACTCCCGCCTGGCAGGAAATGATTTGCAACAGCTTGCAGGCGGGGCAGCCGGCGATGACGCAGCGCCAACGCGGCTGGGGGTTTTTCTCAGCGGTGATCTCAGTACCGGTGACAAGGACGAGACATCACGCGCCGCCGGATTCGATTTCGATACCCAGTCCTTTACGGTTGGTGTGGACTATTTCCTTGATGCCAATGCCTTTGTCGGCGTGGCGCTCGGGGTCAACAAGATCAATATGGACATCGACAACAATGGCGGTGGTCTGGATACGGACAACCTCTCCTTGTCGCTCTATGGCAGTGTGTTTCGCAAGAACAATTTCTATGTCAACGGTTTCTTTGACTTCTCTTCCAGCGATTTTGAAAGTCGTCGCAATATGAACTACACGCTGGACGAGACCACCGGTGGCTGTTGTGTGGTGACCGAGGCAGGGCGGGTAACTGTCAAGCAGACGGCCATTGGCAAGACCGATGGTAAATTGAGCACCGCGTCGCTGAACATGGGCTATGAACGAAACAAGGGTGCCTTGAGTTACGGGCCTACGCTTGATCTGACTTACTCGTCTCTGACCATTGACCAGTTTTCCGAGGAAATGTCTGATCCGGCATCAACCGGGCGTGGTCTGGCCTTGACCTACCTGGAGCAGGATGTCGACTCCTTACGCTCGGTACTCGGTTTCAAGGTCAACCATGTGCGTAGCATGAGCTGGGGTGTGCTCAGCAAACAGTTGCGTGCCGGTTGGCACCATGAGTTCAAGGACGATGCGCGCGCGATTCGCTCGTTCTACAAATTCGATCCGGGCCAGACGGTGATGTCACTGACGGCTGACAAGCCCGATGCGGATTTCTATTCATTGGCTTTCGATCTGTCGGCCGGGTTTGCAGGCGGACGCTCGGCCTTCATCTCCTATGCCACGTTGCTGGGGCTCGACAATGTCAGCGTCAATCAGTTGAGCGCTGGCGTCAGGTTCGAGTTCTGAGTCTGGTGATATGTTTTCCCGGCCATTGAGTTGTCGTTCGTTTGGCGTGACGGCTGCTGGCCTGTGGTGGCTGGTGGTGTTGCTCTGCTGGCCGCTTGCCTCTGCTGCGGCCAACGCCTGTGACGCCACGGTACTGCTGATCGATGCCAATATCTCTGATTCGGACTACGCTCGCGCGATGACCGATCTGAAGGGCGGAGATCCCGCCCGGCAGCTGGGCGCGGTCGTGTTCGATTCGGTGGTGCGTCAGGTGGTGAGACCGGTGGCTGGCAACGAGGCGTTTGCGCAGATCGATACTGCGTTGGCGTCGTCACGCGCGATCGGTGCTGATGGCCGATCCAATTTTGCCGTGGCGGCCGAGCGGTCGCTGGACCTGCTCGGACTGGCAGGCAACAGGAAGGGGAGTCGCTGCCTGCTGTTGCTTGGCGAGCAGCAAATTGATAGCGGCAAGCCAGAGTTGAACAAGCAGTATCGTCAGTGGTTCGATGAGGTGCTGATGCCGCGGCTGACACGACTGGGTGTTTCTTTCAACGGCATCGCTGTGGCACCGGCAGCTGTACCGCAGCAGGTGGCGGCTGATGATGTGACTGCTCTTGTTGTAGCCCCTGAGGCACCATCCCCGGCAGCCGAGCAGCGAGATGCATCAAGCCCAGTTGATGCCAACTTGCCGTCTTCTGACAACAAAATGCCAATGCTGGTGGGAGGGCTTCTGCTGTTGGTGGCGCTTGCTGCGGCCGCCTTGTTCTGGCTCAAGCGGCGTTCGGCGGCTGGCGATGCGGTGGATCCCGTGGAAGATGAGCCGGTCAACGAGGCACCAGCGCCGCAGCCGACAGTGGTACGACCTGTCAGCGAAGCGGTGGCATCTGCCGATACACCGGAAAAAACGCAGGTTCGTCCGGCAGTAGTGCCAACGCAGATCAATGAAAACCTCGGAGACACGGCCAAACGCCCTGCGATTCGCACCGATACCACGGCGGTTACCGAGCAGGAAATGCCGGCGGTGAAGGGTCCTTCGCCAGATACGACGCAGCAGCGGCCCAATGACGCTGGCAAATGAGCTGCGTCTGAAGTCAGCGAGTTAGTCCATGCCATTTCTCTGGCATGGCGGACGGGCTGGCTCCCTTGCTGTGGCTTGCTTGCTGATCGTCGTGTTGTTGCTGTTGTCTGCTTGTGCATCGACATCGCATATCAATGACCGCTTCGCTGCCAGCCATGGCTGGGAAATCCGCGCCCTCGAAGGCACTGGGTTTACAGGGCGAGCGCATATAAATCAACGTGAAAATAATACCTTAGCGCGGTAGTTATCATCCCATGCAGCTTTGCGGCGCTTTTTTGCCAGGCTCAACGCAGATGGCTCCCGCTCAAACAGGTTCATGC
>Ga0256839_1000174_pt1 | contig 83918 bp, 69 predicted proteins | sample 354166metaG_FD_185968 | JGI IMG/M metagenome (GOLD analysis project Ga0256839, IMG submission 185968) | Hydrothermal vent microbial communities from Mid Atlantic Ridge, Atlantic Ocean - 354-166 | ecosystem: Environmental > Aquatic > Marine > Hydrothermal vents | place: Atlantic Ocean: Mid... | reverse complement strand
GACACTGCTTTGTCATGCCGAGCGCAGCGAGAAATGACAAGTAGAAGTGTGGCGCCACGGGCAAGGAGGCGTGGCGGGGATGACATTACCCTTGTCATTTCGAGCGCAGCGAGAAATCCTGGGGCAGCGGGCAGGATTTCTCCCTTCGGTCGAAATGACACTACTTTGTCATTCCGAGCGCGGCGAGAAATGACAAGGTGGAGTGTGGCGCCACGGGCAAGGAGATGTGGTGGGAATGGCATTACCCTTGTCATTTCGAGCGCAGCGAGAAATCCTGGGGCAGCGGGCAGGATTTCTCCCTTCGGTCGAAATGACACTGCTTTGTCATGCCGAGCGCGGCGAGAAATGACAAGGTGGAGTGTGGCGCCACGGGCAAGGAGGCGTGGTGGGGATGACATTACCCTTGTCATTTCGAGCGCAGCGAGAAATCCTGGGGCAGCGGGCAGGATTTCTCCCTTCGGTCGAAATGACAGAGAAGTGTGGTCGAAATGACAAGAAGGTGTGATTGAAATGACAAGGAAAGGGGGTGCCGAGATGACAAGGAGGTGGGGTCGAAAGGCGCAATCTGCTTTTCATACATAGGAGCAATCCTCGGTTGCGAGGGTTTTGCTGAAGTATATTGAGACGGTCATGGAAAATGGGCAGACAGTCCGGGACGTCTGTAATGCATGGTTGCTTATGCAGCCGGATTGCCCCTTGTGCCTGCGACCGGAGGCTGGTTTTTTCTGTGCCGACCGGCGGCGGGCTTATTTTCGTTGTCCGCGCTGCGACCTGGTGTTCGTGCCACGGGTCTGCCATTTGTCGCGCGAGGCGGAGAAGCGGCGGTATGACCAGCATCGTAACGACCCCCGTGATGTCGCCTACCGGGCTTTTCTCCAACGCCTCGCGACGCCGCTCCTGGCACGGCTGGCCCCGGGCGCGGAGGGGCTGGATTACGGCTCAGGGCCGGGTCCCACGCTGTCGTTGATGCTGGCGGAAAGGGGGCACCGTACCGCGCTCTATGATGTCTTCTATGCGCCGGACACGGCCGTGCTTGCGAGGTCTTACGACTTTCTCACCTGCAGCGAGACCATGGAGCACTTCGCCGACCCACGCCGGGAGTGGCGGCGCTTCCTGCACCTGGTCAGGCCGGGGGGATGGATCGCCGTCATGACCCGGCTGCGGGATGCGGCGGGTGATTTTTCCGCCTGGTATTACAAGAACGACGAGACCCATGTCGCCTTCTACAGCCGCGCCACTTTTCATTATCTGGCGCGCCGCGACGGGCTGGGCCTGTCCTTCGAGGGTGATTCGGTGGTTTTGTTGCGGGTGGGCTGAGTCACCGCCTCATTGCAAGGCGTGTTCCTGCCGTTGGAGACGTTCCCGGGCCAGACGGTCCACGCCTCGCGCCTGTTCCATGAGGCGGACGGGATTGGATAAGGTTGCAGATCCTGCAGGGGGTGCGTCCGTGGCTGTTCCGCCTGAGGCGGTCTGGAGACGGACCACGTTGGCGGCGGGATCGAGGGTCACGCGTTCGCTGGCCTCGCCGTCTGGGGGATCGTCGGAGAAATGCCAGTTGCCCTGGGCGTCGCGCCACTTGTAGACCACGGCACCCATTTCCTCACGGCTTTCTTCGCCCAGGCGGGAAAGTTTCCGGCGCGTATCTTCAACCGCCTCTTCCAGTCGGGACAGGTCGGGCATGGGCGGTGTGCCCAGCTCGGGCATGCGCAATTTGCTGGCGTCCAGCAGGGGGCGGCCGTCTTCGTCCTTGAGGAGGAAGGGGGCGCCCACGGCCAGCACGACGGTGAACAGCAGCAGTTTGATGAACAGTTTCATGGCCGATCTCCTTTCTCCTAGACCTGGCGCTGTACTGAGCATATCGGCGGTGGTGCCCCGTCTTTGAATGATGTCTTGCGCGATGACGCCGAAACGCCCCGACGCCTGCCACGGCGATCTGCGGGGTGTACGGGGGGGTGATGGAGAATTGCGGTGCGGTTACCGGGAAGGACGCGGTGGGGGCTCTGCCGCGCGGTGCTGTCGGAGCGCCTTCTCCAGGTCCTCCATGGTGAAGCGGGGTTGCCTGAAGCGGGGCAGGGCGACGGTGAGGGCATTGGGATGGGTGGCCAGGACGCGGCCGCCGTCGTCGCGAACCACCAGATCGTAGCTTCCGGTGGGGAGGGTGGCCGGCAGGACGGCGCGGGTCCCCGTCACCTCGATGTCCGGCAGGCGCTGGATGGCGATGAGGTCCCGGCTGCCCGCCAGGTAGAGGATATCGTCGTGGAGATGAAGCCGGCGGATGTCTCCCAGCGTGCGGTATTCGGTGAGATAGCGCCAGGCATCCGCGGGTTCGCCACCTGATCCGATGGCGTAGGCGAGAACCCGTTTCTCCGCCGTGACGGCGAAGAGCCGGCGGGCATCGATCTGCAGGTCCAGCAGGGGTTCGGCGAGGGGAATGAAACCCGTTTCCACCAGACGGCCGCCGACGCGCCGCAATATCAGGATGCCCTCGCCCGACAGGCCGACGAAAAGCCGCTCGCCCGCCGCGCGCAGCAGGCGGGGCTCGCCATCCTTGCGCAGGCGATGCACGGTGCGGGACCGCCCCGGTCCGTCCGGCGCGTAGGCGCGCAGCGTCCCGTCGCTGCCGAGGAGATAGAGCGTGTCCCCCTGGATCGCCATGTCGGCCAGGGGGGCGTCCATGTCGCTTGTGTCCAGGGGCGTGATGCGACCGGACTCGGGGTCGATGAGACTGAGACGGCTCCTCCCTCCGGCATAGAGACGACTGCCTGCCGGCCGCAGAATGCGCACGGGATGATCCAGCCGCAGGATTTCCAGCAGGCGTGCCTGGAAGGGGTTGCCGATGTCCACCACGGCGATGCCGTCGGCCAGGGCCACATAGGCGCGGTCGCGGTACAGCGCCACGCCATGGGCCGCGGGCACGTCCACGCCCGTGATCCAGGTGGGGTTCAGGGGGTTGTTGATATCGAAGACCTGGAGGCCGTCATCGCCCTTGGCGACGTAGGCATACTGGCCGCGCGTCGTGACCTGCGCCACGGCATCGGCATGGAGGTAACTGCCCGCAAGACGGGGGCGGGCGGGGCGGCTGACATCCAGGACGGTGAACCCGCCCCACCAGTCGGCCACGAAGGCGTAGGGGCCGTCCACCCGCAGGCCCCAGGCGGCGCCCTCGGTATCGTAGCTGCCGACGATGCGGGCCCGGTAGGGGCTGGTGATGTCCACCACGTGGACGCCCGCCAGCCAGTCGGCGATATAGAGGCGGTTGCCACGGCGCGCCAGCCCGCGGGCATTGCCGGGGGTGGCCAGGTGCGCCACGGACTTGGGCGCCTCGGGGTCGGAGACGTCCAGTACGTAGAGACCGTCATCGAAAAAGGCCACGTAGGCGATGTTGCCGTCGATGATCACGTCCTCGGCGGCGGTGCCCGGCGCGAAGCGGCCCAGCAGGTGGGGCTTCTCGGGATCGAGCACGTCATAGATGAGCAGTCCCGCCTCGTCGTCCGCCACATAGGCGAGGTCTTTCTGTACCTGGATGGCCCAGGCCTTGCCCGGGGTGTCCACGCTTACGATGAGTTCGGGAGACCGGGGATCGTAGAGGTCGATGATCTGGAAGCCGCCGCGGTGGCTGGCGAGAAAGAGCAGGTCGCCTGCCAGGAAAGGCGTGTAGGCCAGGCCCGGCGTGGCCAGATTGGCCACGATGCGGGGCGCCAGGGGATCGCTGATATCGACCACCTGCAGGCCGTGGTCGTCATCGGCCACGTAGGCGAGTTCGCCCCGTACCACGATGCCCTTGGGAGAGCCCGGCGTGTGGAGGCTGGAGAGCAGCCGCGGCCGGCGCGGATTCCGGAGATCGTAGAGGTGGATGCCGGAGAACCAGTCCGCGACATAGGCGATGCCGTCACGGAGCACCAGGCGCCGCTGGCCGCCGTAATTCACTCCCTGGCCGAAGTCCAGGCCTTCGTTGCTGAGTTGGGGGGGCTGGCTGTCACCCGCCAGCCGGGCGAGCCCGTCGTTGAGCAGCAGCAGGGGCGGGTCATGGGCGACACTGTCCAGGAGGGGCTGCGGCAGATTGAGTGCAGCGATGAGGGAGGGCATGGCCGGGCTGGCCACGTCCAGGACGAAGAGTTGCTGTTGCGCGTTGGCGACCAGTGCCCGCCCGCCGGGGAGCGCCCGGACGTGCTGCACGGTCCCCAGCTGCTGGTGACTGCCCAGCCAGCGGGGACGGCCGGGGTCGCTGACATCGATCAGAGTGACACCGTGCCCGCCGCCGGCCAGGAGGGCGGTGCGTCCCCGCAGGGCCAGGTCCAGCACCGGTCCCGTCGTCAGGTACTGTTTCAGCACGCGGGGCTTGCGGGGGTCCGAGATATCCACGACGAGCAGGCCCTGGTCACCCGCAGCCAGATACAGGACATCGCCGTCCAGCGCCAGGGTTTCGCCGGGAAAGGAAAGGGCGAGCCTGGCCAGCTGGCGGGGCCGCGAGGGGCGCTTCACGCTCACCAGCTGGAGATGGCCCTCCGTCAGGAGGGCGGCCACGTCCTCGCCCACGGCCAGGGCCTTGATGGCGGTGCGGGGATGATACCGGCCGATGATGCGGGGCCGTTCCGGCTTGCTCAGGTCGATGATGTCCAGGCGCCTGGCGGCGGCCGCATAGGCCAGCGGTGTCTCGGCAGTCTCGCGGGTGACGATCTGATGATAGCGCTCGCCCTTTTTGAGCCGGCCCAGGCGTCGGGGGGCCGCCTCCACCTGCAGGTCGATGACGTCCAGCCCGCCCTGAGCGTCTGCCACCAGGGCCAGGCCGCCCGCTGTCAGGGCAACGGCCAGAGGCGGATCAGGGGCCGGCTCTGGGGCCAGCTTTGGAGATGGACCAGACCGGGAGGCGGGTGGTGGTGCCTGACCAGCGCTTTCCTTTTCCGGGCCGGTCACAGGGGGGAGATAGGACAGGTACAGGCCGCCGGGTCGGAAATAGGCCTGTTTGTCCGCCGCATCGGGGGGCAGCAGCACCTGGCGGGCCTGGCCCACGGGCACCGTGGCCGGTTCCACGCCGGTTGCCGCAGCGCCCGGGGGGAGGACGAGTCCCGTGAGAAGGGCCGCAAACAGGAAGCCTTGGAAGCGCATGGTCCGCCGGATGGGCTGCCGGAGCGTCGATCTCATCGATGCCTGATCGATGCGCGCCGGGAGTCTGTCGTACTTGGGACTGATCTACTGCGCGGGTGGGAGAGCGGCCCGGATCTCCCCGATTTCCCGTTGCGTAGCCCCACTATGCGCCTCGAAATCGTGAAGATTCGTGTTTGCTCTCCCACCATGCTCATGACGACCGCCCAAATCCGACAGACTAGAGCTGGGAGAAGACCTGTTCCGCAGCGATCAAGGTCCGTTTGATTTCATCCTGGCCGTGGGCAGCGGAGACGAAGCAGGCTTCGTAGGCCGAGGGCGCGAGATAGATGCCCTCCTCCAGCATGCCGTGGAAAAAGAGGCGGAAGCGGTCCAGGTTGCACTGGGAGACCTGGTAATAATTGTCGATCCGGTCCTGCTCGGTGAAGAACAGGCCGAACATGCCGCCCACGCAGGTGGTGCGCAGGGGGATGTTGAAGGCCCGGGCGCGGGTGGCCAGCCCCTCGGCGATGCGCTTGGTAGTGGCGCTCAGATTCTCGTAGAAATCGGGCTTGCCGAGTTCCCGCAGGGTGGCGAGTCCCGCCGCCATGGCCACGGGATTGCCCGACAGGGTGCCGGCCTGGTAGACAGGGCCGAGGGGTGCGATCTTTTCCATGATCTCCGCCCGCCCGCCAAAGGCGCCCACGGGCAGGCCGCCGCCGATGACCTTGCCCAGGGTGGTCAGGTCGGGCCGTACCCCGTAGCGCTGCTGGGCCCCGCCCAGGGCGACGCGAAAGCCCGTCATCACCTCGTCGAAGATGAGCACGCTGCCGTATTCGTCGCAGATCTTGCGCAGGCCGTCCAGGAAGCCCGGCAGGGGCAGGATGCAGTTCATGTTGCCGGCCACGGGCTCGACGATGATGCAGGCGATCTGGCCGCCCACGTGGGCGAAGACCTCTTCCACTTTTTCCAGGTCGTTGTAGGGGACGGTGATGGTGTGTTCCGCCAGGGCCACGGGCACGCCCGGCGAGGTGGGCACCCCCAGGGTGAGGGCGCCCGAGCCGGCCTTGACGAGCAGGGAATCCGAATGGCCGTGATAACAGCCCTCGAATTTGAGGATCTTGTCCCGTCCGGTGTAGGCGCGGGCCAGGCGGATGGCGCTCATGGTGGCCTCCGTGCCGGAGTTGACCATGCGCACCATTTCGATGGAGGGCACCCGCTCGCAGATGAGGTCCGCCATGGCGATCTCGATCTCGGTGGGCGCGCCGAAACCCAGGCCGCGGTCCACGGCCTCGTGGACCGCCTGGATCACCACCGGGTGGGCGTGGCCCAGGATCATGGGTCCCCAGGAGCCCACATAGTCCACGTAGCGCCTGCCGTCCACGTCTTCCAGATAGGCGCCCTCGCCGCGGCGGAAAAAGACGGGTTCACCGCCGACCCCATGGAAGGCGCGCACCGGCGAGTTGACACCGCCGGGGATGTGTTGCCGGGCCTTGCGGAACAGTTCGTGGGATTGGGTCATGGATGCACCTGTCGCTTCGCCTTGTCTGGTTATATTTTGTTTCTGGTTCACCTGCCGCCGGCCGTCCCTGCCAGGTCGTGTGTCAAGTCGCATTCCGGGCCGCATTCCGGGCCGCATTCCGGATCAGGCCGGTGGAACAGGGCCGCATAGCGGCGTGCCGCCGTCTCGATGTCGTCTGCGTGGAACAGGCCGCCGATGACCGCCAGCGCGGCGGCGCCCCGTGCAAGCAGGTCCGCCCCGTTCTCGGGGGTGATGCCGCCGATGGCGACGATGGGAATCTTAAGCGTATTGCGGGCCTGCTGTAAAATCTCCGGCGGGGCGGGGGATGCGCCCGGCTTGCTGCGGCTGGGAAAGAAACGGCCGAAGGCCACGTAATCGGCCCCCGCGGCCTCTGCACGGCGGGCCCGTTCCAGGTCGTCGTAACAGGAGACACCGATGAGGGCGCCTGGGCCCAGGCACCGCCGCGCCGCAGCGATGTCGGGGTCGTCCCGGCCCAGATGAACCCCGTCGGCCCCGCAGTCCTGCGCCAGCACCGGATCATCGTTGACGATGAGGGGCACGCCGTGGCGCCGGCAGAGTGCCGCCAGGGCGGCGGCCTGTTTACGCTTCAGGGCGGCGCTGCTGTGTTTGTTCCGGTACTGGATGACGGCAGCCCCCCCGCGCAGGGCGGCGGCCACCGCGGCCTGAAGGGTGGCCGCATCCCATTTGTCTCCCGTCTCCGGCGTGATGGCATACAGGCCCTGGATGGCGGTCCTGCGTGTTACGGTTGCGCCTGATTTTTTCACGTGCCCAGACCTTCGTCGTAGACGGCCCAGAAAAGCCGGTTGGGCACCCATTGTCCCATGCCCGGGCGATAACCCTGCTTGAGGGTCTCCCAGGTGTATTCCTGGGCCTCCAGGGCGGCGGTGCAGGGTTCCATGCCATGGGCCAGCAGCCCGGCCAGCGCCGCCGCCAGCGTGCAGCCCGAGCCGTGGTAGGTCTGGGCCAGGCGTTCCCAGGTGAACGTGTCCAGCAGGCGCCGGTTGCCGTAGAGTCGGTTGATCACCGCGGGCGTCGCCTCGTGGCTGCCGGTGACGAGGACATACTCGCACCCGGCGTCCATGAGTTCCTGGGCACAGGCATCCAGGTCGTCGGCCTCCGGTGCCAGCAGGCGGGCCTCCACGCTGTTGGGTGTCAATACGGTGGTGAGGGGAAAGAGCAGGGCGTGCATGGCGGCCATGATGTCCTCGTCCGCCAGGCGCGCGCCGCCGCCGGCGCGCAGGACCGGGTCGAGCACGACGGGAATGTCGGGATAGTCCCGCAGGAGGGTGTGGATGGCCTCCACGGTCGTCACGCTGCCCAGCAGGCCCACCTTGAAGGCCGCCACGCGCATGTCCTCCAGTACCGCGCGCGCCTGTTCCACGAGCAAAGCCGTATCCACCGGGGTGACGCCCGTCACATTGCGCGTGTCCTGGACGGTGAGGGCCGTGACCACGGGCGCCGCATGGCAGCCCATGCTGGCGAGGGCCTCGACGTCGGCCTGCACGCCTGCACCGCCCGTCGGGTCGTGGCCGGCAAAGGCCACGACCACGGGGATGTGATGGGAGGGTCCTTGAGATGGCGGGAGCGGATCCACGGGTGGCAGTCGGTTTCGTGCGATTTCAGGTTCGCTGCATTCGGATTCTACCCTGCTGGCCTTGGGGTTTCGGTCTTTTTCCAGGCGGTCTTCCAGCAGATGGGGCATGCGTGCCGCATAACGGGCGGTGGCCTCGGCGCTGTATGCCAGGGCGCGGGCCCGCGCGGCGTCGCCTTGTGCCTTCGCCTGACGTGATTGTTCCATGAGGTGTCTTGCCAGCACAAGCATTTCCTCGAAGACCGCCTTCTCCCCGGGGTGGTCTGCGAAAAGCCCCTCTCCTTCATGCTCCGCCAGTTCGCCCGCAGCCCAGGCAAGGAGCGCGTCGAAGTGGCGGTTCATCTTCTGGGGTGTCAGTCCCTGGAGATAGGCCAGGGGCGGTCCTTCGTCGCCGGCACGAGCGCTCTGGATGCCGCCTGCCCCGAATGCGAGTGTCAGGCAGGAAAACAGCACAGCCGTGTGCCAGCTCGTGTGTGTTCTGGTCCGGGTCATTTCTTGTCGCCTTCATCCAAAGGAACGTGGTTTCGGCCAGTTTCCGGCAAGGCCAGGCCAATGTCAATAAGAATACAAATGAGAATGATTTGCATTAGTTGAGAAACTGTTGCATAATGCGACCCGTAATCGGGACAGCCATGCGGTACCCACCGCTAGCCAGACGAATCAACACGAGGCAACGGGGTGCCATAGACGAGTGCCTTGATTTGGAATCGCAAGTAATCGGGATTCAGGTACGGCTCAGACCGCGGGCGCCCCCAAGGGAGGAAAAATACATGTCAGGCAAAGTACGTAGTGGTGTGCGTTCTGCAATAAGGCGGGGCTTGATGCCGGTTTTGCTGGCAACGGCAGCGTGGTCACTGCCCGCAACAGGCGCTGAAGAGGTCGGTGAGGAACGTGAAGCCAGGGTCCTGGACAAAGTCATGGTGATCGGCAATCCCGCCAATATCGAGGAGATGCCGGGTTCTGCGCAGATGATCGGCGAGGAGGAGATCCGCCAGCAGAGTTACGACGACGTCAACCGGGTGTTGCGCAAGGTGCCCGGCATCTATGTGAGAGAAGAATTCGGTGGCCTTTTCCCGAGTATCAGCCTGCGGGGGGTGGACACCACGCGCAGCGCCAAGGTGACCTTGATGGAGGATGGCGTGCTGATGGCGCCTGCACCCTATTCGGCGCCCGCCGCCTATTACGCACCCACTGTGGGACGCATGAGCGGCCTGGAAATACTGAAAGGTTCGAGCCAGATCAAGTACGGCCCCCACATCACCGGCGGCGTGGTCAATTATCTGTCAACCCCCGTGCCCACGCGGGAGACGGTCTATCTCAAGTCCCTGGTGGGCAGTTACAACGAGCTGCGCACCCATGCCTACGCGGGCAACAGCCTCGACACCGGGGCCGGCACCTTCGGTTTCCTGCTGGAAACCTACAACCGGAAGAACAACGGCTTCAAGACCATCGACGAGACCCCGGATTTTCGCGACGGGGACGATACGGGCCTCGACAAGAACGAGGGCATGATCAAGCTTTCCTGGGAGCCGGCCACGGCGATGTACCAGCGCCTGGAGTTCAAATACGGGCGCAACGAACTCGATGCCAACGCTGGTTACCTGGGGCTGAGCGAGGCGGATTTCAAAAGAGACCCTCTGCGCCGCTACAGCGCCTCCCGTTTCGACAACATGGACACGGAGCAGAGCAACAGCTATCTCCGCTATGCCCTGAGTCCCAATGACGATCTGGACTTCATCGCCACCCTCTATGCCACGGACTTCAAGCGCAACTGGTACAAGCTCAAGGACATCCGCGATGTCAATGGCACAAACAAGCTGGGTCTTTCGGCGGCGCTGGCGGGCGTGCAGAACGGCGACGGGCTTGCCTGCCTGAAGGGTGAGCTGGCCTGTACCCTGCGGGTGCGTGCCAACAACCGGGAGTATGAATCCCGGGGCGTCGAGGCAGTGACCTACTATCGTTTCGGTACCGATGCCGTGCGTCACGAGATCACGGCCGGGGTGCGTCTGCACCGCGACCAGGTGCGGCGTTTCCAGTGGGATGACGACTATATCCAGGCTGCCAACGGCACCATCAGCGACCGCATTCCGGGCACCCCGGGCGGTGCCGGCGACCGCCTGCAGCAGACCGAGGCGGTGGCGCTCTATGTGCAGGACACCATCGAGGCGGGTCGCTGGACCTTCACCCCCGGCGTGCGCTACGAGACCCTGGACCAGACCTATGAGAGCCCCAAGGGCACGGTCCAGGGGGACAAACAAATGGACATGATTGCCGGTGGCGTGGGCGTAGTGTATCGCTTCAACGACAGCTGGAGCGGCTTCGGCGGCGTCCACCGGGGCTTTTCGCCGCCCAGCCCCAAGGGTGCCGTGACCAAGAACCTCAAGGAGGAGACCAGCACGGCATTCGAGGCCGGCACGCGCTATACCAATCCCGAGCAGGCCCTGGCGGTGGAGGCGGTGGCCTTCTACACGGACTTCCAGGACCTGATCGTGGTGGACAACATCGGCGGCGCCGGTGCCGGGGACGACGAGAACTTCGGCGAGGCCACGGCCTATGGCCTGGAACTGGCGGCCCAGTACGATGCGGGCATTGCGCGCGGCTGGCGCCTGCGCAATCCCTGGTATGTCAACCTGACCTATACCCGCGCCGAGCAGCAGAACGACGCTCTTTCCACGGACCCAGAGTCCATCTTCAGCTTCGGGAAAAAGGGCAACGAGCTGCCCTATGTGCCGGAATGGCAGTTCAGCCTGGGCACGGGCATCGAGTCCGCCGACTGGGGAGTCTTCATCTCCGGTTATTATGTCAGCGAGACTTTTACCAGCGCCAGCAATGTGGACAACCAGGTGAATGGCAATGGCGATCCCGACGCCCGTTTCGGCAAGACCGACAGCTATTTCGTCACGGATCTCTCTGCCAATTATCAGGTGACCGAGACGGTGAAGATCTTCGGTGGTGTGCAAAACCTCTTCGACGAGCAATATCTGGCGTCCCGCCAGCCCCATGGACCGCGCCCCGGCATGCCGCGTTTCCTTTATGCCGGCGTGGAGCTGGCCTTGTGAGAGGTGTGAAGTGAGGCGTGGTGAGTGAGACCGGGGCAGGGCCATGACGCTTGAGGAACTGCTGCGCCAGGGCGGGCCCATCATGGGCGTCCTGCTCGCCCTGTCGGTCCTGGCGGTGGCGATCATTCTCGCCAAGCTGTTCCAGTTCGGGCGCAGCGGCCTGCGACGTACCGACTTCGTCGAGCAGGCGCTTGCGGCCTTGCGCGAGGGCGGCCACGGGGCCGCCCTGGAAGCCCTCGAGGGCCGGCCTCATCCCGTGGCCCGGGTGATGGAGAGCGCCATCCGCTGCGGCGCCGATCCCGCTTTCTCGGTGCGCGACGTGGAGGCGGAAGTGAGCCGGGTGGGCTCGGCCGAGATCCGTAACCTGGAGTCCTGGTTGCGGGGGCTCTCTTCCATCGCTCATCTCAGCCCCCTGCTGGGGCTGCTGGGTACCGTGACGGGCATGATCACCGCCTTCATGCGCCTGGAGGAGGCGGGCAGCCGGGTGGATCCCGCCATCCTTTCCGGAGGCATCTGGGAGGCCCTCCTGACCACGGCCTTCGGGCTCACGGTGGCCATTCCCGCCATGGCGGCCTTCTATTATCTGGAAGGTCGGGTGGACGAGGTGCGCGCGTCCATGAAGGACGCCGCCGTGCGGGTGCTGCGCCACTTCGGCAAGACACCCCACGTCAGTGACCGTGACGACGAGCGCCTGGAGGATGCCACCCATGGACTTTGAAGGCCGCGCGCGGGTCCATTCTCACCTCGACATCGCCCCGCTCATCGACATCGTCTTCCTGTTGCTGGTGTTCTTCATGCTCACCAGCACCTTCCTGGTGCCCGAGGCCATCGAGCTGGAACTGCCCGAGTCGCGCAGTGCCCAGGCCGTGGAAGACGTCACGCTCACCGTGGCCCTGGATCAGGCGGGCGAGGTGTATCTCAACGGGGAGGCCGTCGGCCTCGACGGGCTGGGGGCGGCGCTGACGCCGCTTCTTGAAAAGGACCCGGGTGCGTCCGTGATCCTGAAGAGCGATGCGCGCAGCGCCGTGCAGCAGCTCCTCGAGGTCATGGACGCCATCCGCGCCGCCGGCGGCACCAATATCGCCCTGGCCACCCTGCGGCCGGAGGTGACACCCTGAGATGATGGCATGAGGACCATGGAACTCACGCGGCGACACCTGGGCGTGGCGGTCCTGCTGGCCGCGGCGCTGCATGGTATGGCGCTCTGGTGGTATGCCCTGCCTTCACCCGAGCCCTGGCGCGAGCCTGCGCGGGAAAGGCCCTTGCACATCAGCCTGCTCGCGGAAGCGGCGCAGGTGGCGGCCGCGCTGTCGCCCCCTCAACCCGCACCCCGCACGGAAACACCCTCGGAAGCTGTCGTGCCGGAACCCGAGCCTGCCCCGGCGCCTCTGCCCGAGAGGCCGGAACCCATCTCTCCGTCCGTGCCGTTGGAGAAGCCTGTACCGGAGCCGCCAGCGCTTGAAGAGCCACCCAGTCCGAATCCCACTCTGCCCGAGCCTGTGCGGGCGGAGCCCATGCCGCCGGTGACGGAAACCGTCGATGCACCGATCCCCGAACCCCTCCCAGAACCCCATCCAGAACCTCTCCAGGCAGAGCGTCAGGAAGCCGGGGTGGCTGATGTGCCGGTCCTGGACCATGAGGCACTGGCCCGTTACGAGGAACTCATCGTGGCCTGGCTGGAGAAACACAAGAAATATCCGCGCCGCGCCCGGCGCCTGCGTATCGAGGGGGAAGGGCTGTTGCGCATCATCATCGATCGTGGCGGCCGGCTGCAGGCAGTGGACCTGGCACGGCGTACCGGCAACCGCCTGCTGGACAAGGCGGCCGTGGAGATGGCGCGCCGCGCCGCGCCGTTCCCGCCTCTGCCCGCAGACGACCCCAGTGATCAGCGGGAATTCGTCGTTCCCGTGGCCTTTGTCCTGCGGTGAGACAGCCGCTGGCCTGGGCGATCAGGCCCGGGCAAAAAGAAAGCCGGCCCAAGGCCGGCTTTCCATGCTGGAGATTCCAGGGGCTCAGAGGCCGAGAATGAAATCCACCAGTGAAGCAATGTCGCCGTCAGAGACGCGCGGGGAATAGGGAGGCATGGGTACGCCGCCCGTCACCTCGGTCCAGTTGCCCTTCCCGCCTGCCTTCACCTTGCCGACCAGGGTGTCCTTGGCGCCAGCGTCACCCTTGTATCGCTTGGCAACGTCAGCCCAGGCAGGGCCCACCACCTTCTTGTCGATGGCATGGCATGCGGTGCAGCCGCTCTTTTTGGCCAGCTCCGGCATTTCGGCAGCGGCGGCCTGACCGGCGGTTCCCAACATAAACACTGCAGCAGCAGTTACACTCAACCAACGTGCTTTCATATTTCCCTCCTTAAGGATTATCGTTAGTTTAGAGAGAGGTCGCAGTTCCCTCCCTACGCCATCAATGTCTGCGACACTTTACTAAGAAAGGCCGATGAACCAGAACACAGCGTGGGCAACTTCGGGTAACTCCAGAATTTTATTCTTAAAACTTCCCCTGTTCTCAGCAGGAATGCAAGATTATCCGTAGTATCCCCAAAGGTGTCAAGCACCCCGCCGGATTGGATTTAATATCCATGAAAACAAAGGCTTATTGGGGCAGATCAGGATCTGTCCCGCTTCCTGCGAGTGCCATTGATCCCTTGCGGAGGCTGCAACGGACGTTTTGCGCACGCACGTCCAGCTGGTCAGGGCGAGGGGAAGAAGTCCCTGGAAAAGGGGCGGTGTTTCAGTGGCGGAAGTGTCCGCCGTTGCGACGGTGGGCTGCCCGGTTCAGATGGATTTCCAGATCGAGACGGTTCCAGTCGCCGATGGAGACGATGCGTTTTTCGCCGTTGAGATATTCGATGACCACGCTACAGGGCCGCGTCTCATGATAGGCCAGGGCCCAGACCTTGATGAGCTGGCCTGTCACATTCATGTACCAATTACCGACTTCTGGTTTTATATTCTGCGCCATGACGTGTGCTCCCTTGCACTTGTTGGGCGACTGTCCCGGCCTTACTGTCACGCCCTTCCCCGCGCCACTGCTGCGGGGATTCGTTTCATGGGAAATTATAGCACAAAGCCAGCCGCCCGGGAGTAATGAATGAGGCAGGACCGTCTTCCCCCCAGGCAGCGGCCTCTTCTGACATGCTGCTCAATTATCATATTTATCAGTCTATTGGCAGTTATCCGCATTTCGACTCGCCACAGTTGAGACAGGTGAGGCAGCCGTCCATCTGGATCATGGCCTTGGTCTGACACTTGCTGCACAGCCGGGCGCCCGGTGGGAAATCGTTGTCCGGGGCGTCTCCGGCATCATTCCCCTGCATGTTGAGCGTGTCTTCGAATTCGCGGCGTTTTCGTGCAATGAATTGCTGCTGGTGATCGTCCAGGCCTTCGTTCTGCAACAGGCCGATGGCTTTCAGGTGGTGCTCGATGACATCGCCGATCTCGGCCACCAGCGAGGGCATGAACTTGCCGCCCTTCTTGAAATAGCCGCCACGGGGATCGAAGACCGAGCGCAGCTCCTCCACCAGGAAGGTGATATCGCCGCCCTTGCGAAATACCGCGGAGATGATGCGGGTCAGCGCCACGATCCACTGAAAATGGTCCATGTTCTTGGAGTTGATGAAGATCTCGAAGGGCCGGCGCAGTTCGTGCTCGGTGCCCGAATTGAGCACGATATCGTTGATGGTGACGTACAGGGCGTGCTCGCTCAGGGGCGTCTTGACCTTGTAGGTTGAGCCCAGCAGCATCTCCGGGCGCTCCAGCTTTTCGTGCATCTGGATGATGTCGGCGCGCGCGCCGGTGGCGGCAGCCGGCGCCGGGTCCTCGGCTGCATTCCGGGTCTCTTCTTCTCTTGCGACGCTGTATTCGACGATCTTCTTTTCTATCTTGATGGTCATGGTGCCTGCTTTCCCTTGGATTTCACGTGAGGTTCATGGGTGAGAGATTTCAGTGCTTGCCGTAATAACCTTCCTTGAGGGCATCATAGAGGTTGGCGGCGGTGTGGGTTTCACCGTCGTATTCGATTTCCTCATTGCCCTTGGCCTCCACCACGGAGCCGTCTTCGAGGACGAAGCGGTAGGTGGTGCTGGCCAGGTCCTTTTCCTTGACCAGTACGCCCTGGAAGGCCTCGGGATTGAAGCGGAAGGTGGTGCATCCCTTGAGGCCCTGTTCATAAGCATAGAGGTAGATGTCCTTGAAGGACTCATAGTCATAGTCGCTGGGCACGTTGGCGGTCTTGGAGATGGAGGAATCCACCCAGCGCTGAGCGGCCGCCTGCACGTCCACGTGTTCCTGTGGCGTGATGTCGTCGGCCGAGACGAAATAGTCGGGCAGCCGCGCCGATTCGTCCTCGGCATCGGGCAGGGCATCGGCATTGATCAGGTGGCGGTAGGCCAGCAGCTCGTAGGAATAGACGTCCATCTTTTCCTTGCTCTTCTTGCCCTCCCGGATCACGTTGCGGAAATAGTGGTGGGCAAAGCTGGGTTCGATGCCGTTGCTGGCGTTGTTGGCCAGCGACAGCGAAATGGTGCCGGTGGGCGCGATGGAGGTGTGGTGGGTGAAACGGGCGCCCACCAGGGCGAGTTCATCCACCAGCTCGGGCGCGGCTTCGGCGAGGCGCTGCATGTAGCGGCTGTACTTGGCATGCAGCACCTTGCCTTTTACCACGTCTCCCACCTTGTAGCCGTCACGGACCATTTCCGGACGCTTGCGCAGCATTTCCTCGGTGACGGTGAAGTGCTGTTCCAGGATGGGGGCGGGGCCCTTTTCGCGGGCCAGCTCCAGCGCCACCTCCCAGCCGGTGAGGGCCATCTCGCGTGTCACCTTCTCCGTGAAGGCCAGCGAGGCCGGACCGCCGTATTTCATGCGCAGCATGGTGAGGGTCGAGCCCAGTCCCAGGTAGCCCATGCCGTGGCGCCGCTTGCTCGTGATCTCGCGCCGCTGGGCTTCCAGGGGCAGGCCGTTGATCTCCACCACGTTGTCCAGCATGCGGGTGAAGATGGCCACCACGCGGCGGTATTCATCCCAGTCGAAGCGGGCGTTCTCCGTGAAGGGATCACGCACGAAGCGGGTGAGATTGACCGACCCCAGAAGGCAGGACCCGTAGGGGGGCAAAGGTTGTTCGCCGCAGTTGTGGGCATGCAGACCGTTGGCATCGAAGGTGTTGATGCCGGGCACCTGCACGTCGTAGACATCCTCTGTGCCGGCAGGTTCCACAAGCTCAACGCGGGCAACGAAACGTTCGCGATTGAGGCGACGGCGATAACGGGACAGGAGCTGGTCGAGGCGGGCGCGTTTCTCCGTGTCGGCGAAGCCGATCAGGCTGCGGAAGCGCAGCAGATTCTCGCCGCTGATGAGCAGCTCGTGCTGCGCCCGAGTGCGATAAAGACGCGTCCCCCCGTGCCCGTCCGGCAGCGACTGCATCGTGGCGCGGCGTCGTCCCTTGCAGATGCGGGAGGCGATACCGAGGCGAAGCAGCATGCGCTGAACCGCCTCCAGGCGGGCCAGGTCGGACTGGGCAAGGCGCACGCTGACCCCTTTTGCCTGGCTGCCCTGGACGGAGCCATCGGCATCGAACAGCCCCCGCAGAAAACCTTGGTAGAAGGCACTGGAAGCCCGCTCCATGCGGGAGGTGATGGCCTTGTTGCCTGGTGACATGCCGGCTCGGGCCGCAAGGCGCTTGAGTGCACCGCTGACGAGGCGGTATTCGCCACGGCCTGCAACCGCCTGCCATCCCTGGAAGTCGCTTCGATGGGGCAGCGTGAAGGCGGCGCGTGCCGCTTCATCCATGACGGCGGCGATGCCCGGTGGGCATGGCGTGTCCGGTGCGTTGGCCACGGCCGCCGGCAGGAACACCGACAGTACCGCCTCGTCCTGTTTCAGTGTGCCGTCTCCCGTCAGCAGCCCCAGCAGGTAGCCTTCTTCATGGGTGAATTCACCCGGCCAGGCCGCGGCATCGCGGTGATCGTGGAGCAGCACCCGGTCGCCCGGTCGCAGTTGACCTGCTTCGCACCACTGGGTTTCTGTCGTATCACGGGTGAAACGCACGACCCGTCGGACGCGATGATCTGCCGTGAGGCGCAGGCTGTATCCCTCCGTGGTGCGCAGGCGCACGACCGCCTTGGTGGCGGTCCTGAAAAAGCCTTGCGGGCCGGTGGCATGGGGTTGCCCGTCGACCAGGACGTGAAAGGGACGCTGCAACAGCTCGCTCACCTGGCGGGGGCCTGCCGTTGTCTGAACCCAGGTGTCCGCCGTGACACAAGGATTGGTGGCGCGGATGTTCTCGCAGAACCAGTTGTTGTTCATCTCGTTGACCTTGTCGATGAGAATGAAGCCCGGTTCGGCGTAGTCGTAGGTGGAGGACATGATCACGTCCCACAGGCGCCGGGCGCGGATGGTGCGGCTGATGCGGCAGGCCACCAGTCCCGCGCCGTTGGTGATGTATCCCTCGCGGGTGGGCCATTCGCGCCAGATGACCTGCTCGGGGTCGTTGAGGTCGATGCCGTCTTCTTCCACCTCGCGGCGCGTGAGGGGGAATGCCAGTGCCCACGGACGGTCGTTCTTCACCGCGTCCATGAATTCCTCGGTGATGAGCAGGGAGAGGTTGAACTGGCGCAGCCGGCCGTCCTCGCGCTTGGCCCTGATGAAATCCAGCACATCGGGATGACCGATGTCGAAGGTGCCCATCTGGGCGCCACGGCGCCCGCCCGCCGAGGAGACGGTGAAGCACATCTTGTCGTAGATGTCCATGAAGGACAGGGGGCCCGAGGTATAGGCGCCGGCCCCCGATACATAACCGCCCCGCGGCCGCAGGGTGGAGAACTCGTAGCCGATGCCGCAGCCCGCCTTGAGGGTCAGGCCGGCCTCGTGCACCTTGGCCAGGATGTCATTCATGGAATCCTGGATGGTGCCGGAGACAGTGCAATTGATGGTGGAAGTGGCGGGCTTGTGTTCCAGGGCGCCGGCGTTGGAGACAATGCGCCCGGCGGGAATGGCGCCGTGGCGCAGTGCCCAGAGGAACTCGCCGTACCAGTGCTCGCGCAGTTCCGGCGTGGCCTCCACGTCCGCAAGGGCACGGGCGACCCGCTTGTAGGTGTCGTCGATGGTCTGGTCGATGCAGCGGCCATCGCGGCTCTTGAGACGGTATTTTTTGTCCCAGATGTCCTGGGATGCGGGCTGCAGGGGGATTTCCGGGGATTGATTGGAGATGACGCGCAGTTGTGCGGATTCCATCGTGCCTGAGACTCCTCGCTTGTTTTGTTGTCTGTCTTCAGCAAATTGTGGGGGTCGGGGCGTGCATTTTCCCCGGGCGCGCAGGTGTCGGGGTTCTGGGCGCCAGGGGCAGATCAGACACACAAGATATTGTGTAGAGCGCAAAGAGTAGGGCGATTCGACGCATTCTGTCAACCGCTTTGTGCAGTGTCTCGAATCCCCTGGCGATGACGAGTTATTTTATTATAAATCAAAATGTTACAAGTTATTCGCCGAGGCGGGACCGAGACGTCGTGGCGTTTTTCCGAGGAAATACAAGCACTCGCCGGATTCCGGCAAAACACAAGATATTGTGTCTGCAAACTTCGCGCCAGAAGATGATACTCCATGCCTCTGTCGGGTCAGGACAAGGCGGCGCGCCTGCACCGGGTGAGCGGCCCGTGGGGAAGCGCCCCCGGGTGGAGTGTGGTCTGGGAAGCAGGAACGGCCCTTCGTGCCGAGGCGGGCGCTGCGTTGGGCAGGACAGGCGAGCACCTCACGCCGACCGCCTTGCTCAGGGAGTGTTTCCGCGGACCGTCTGCAGGCCGGCGGCCCGGTGTCAGCCGAGGCTGGCGTAGTACTCGCGCAGGATGGCCAGCACCTCGGGACGGCTGAATTCCGGCGGTACGTCCTCGCCCGCGGAGAGGGCCTCGCGCAACCTGGTGCCGGAGAGCAGGAGGCGGTCGTCGCCCTCGTGGGGGCAGGTGCGCATGGAGGCCATGCCGTGGCACTTGTAGCACCAGAACGTCCAGTCGATCTTGAGGGGCCTGGTTTCCAGGGAGCCGGGCGGGATCTCGTCGAAGATGTGCTGGGCGTCGAAGGGGCCGTAGTAGCTCCCCACGCCGGCATGATCCCGACCCACGATGAGGTGGGAGCAGCCGTAGTTCTGGCGGAACAGGGCGTGAAGCAGGGCCTCCCGCGGTCCCGCATAGCGCATGTCCAGGGGGTAGCCGGCATGGACCACGGTGTTTTCCACGAAGTAATGTTTGATCAGCGTGTCGATGGCGGCGCTGCGCACCTCTGCCGGGATGTCGCCGGGCTTGAGCCTGCCGAGGAGGGAATGGATGAGCACGCCATCGCAGGTCTCGATGGCGATCTTGGTGAGGTATTCGTGGGAGCGGTGCATGGGGTTGCGGGTCTGGAAGGCCGCCACCGTGGACCATCCCTTCTCCTGGAACAGGGCCCGGGTCTGGGCCGGGGTCATGTAGATACCGGGGAAACGTTCCGCGAAATCCCCCTGGGAGAGCACCTTCACCGGGCCCGCCAGGTTCACTTCGCCCTGTTCCATGACCATCTTCACGCCGGGATGGTCGGGATCCACGGTTTTATAGACCATCATGCACTCGTGCGCCTTGTCGATGGTGTATTTCTCCGTCACCTGCATGGTGGCCATGATGCCGCCGTTCTCCGGATTCACCAGCGCGACCTCGCTGCCCGGCCGGATGCCGTCGGCGGTTGCCTTGTCGGTGGAAAGGGTGATGGGGATGGGCCAGAACAGGCCGTTGGCCATCTTGAAGCCGTCACACACCCCTTCCCAGTCGGCCCGGGTCATGAAACCCTCCAGGGGTGTGAAGCCGCCGATACCCATCATGATGAGATCCCCGGCCTCCCGGGAACTCAGGGGGATGCGGGGCAGGCTGCGGGCGCGTGCCGCTTCTTCCTGCAGGGCCTCGCCTGCCAGCAGCAGGGGCTTGAGGGTTTCGCCGCCATGGGGGTTGACCAGCTTGGACATGGTGTCTTTCCTCCGGACCGGGCAAATGGAGGCCGTATGCTACAAGCCGGGCAGAGACAAAGCAAGCCGAAGGAGCGGCTGGGGGAACGGGGGGATTATGCCCAGGAATTATTCCCAGAAATTATTCCCAGAAATTATTCCCGGAGACGCAGGGTGATGGGCACGGCCGCCTGGATTTCGGGCTGCAGGGTGATGTGCTCGATGCCGTAACGTTCCTTCAGCAGCTCGCGCAGGGCCGCCAGCACGGCCTCCCACCGGTCCATGCTGTCGATAACCACGTGGGCCGAGAGGGCCACGAGGCCGGAGGACAGGGTCCAGATGTGCAGGTCGTGCACGGAGCGCACGCCAGGGACGCCGGCCATGGCCCGGCCCACCGCCGGCAGGTCCAGATAAGGGGGGACGCCTTCCATGATGACATGAAGCACGTCCCGCAGCAGGCGCAGGCTGGAGACGAGGATCAGGACGCAGATGAGCAGGGACAGGAGGGGATCAATGGGGGTCCAGCCGGTGAAATAGATCACGGCGCCTGCGATGAGGGCGGCGACCGAGCCCAGCAGGTCACCCAGCACGTGCAACAGGGCGGCGCGGGTGTTGAGGGTCTGTTCGCCGTGATGCAGGATTCTCGCCACCACGAGATTGACCGCCAGGCCCACCGCAGCGATGCCCATGACCACGCCGCCGGCCACCTCGTGGGGGTGGCGCAGGCGTTCCACGGCGTGGTAGGCGATGCCCCCCACCACCACCAGCATGAACAGCCCGTTGACCAGCGCCGCCACGGCCTCGGCGCGCACCAGCCCATAGGAGTGCCGGGCCGAGGGTGGCTGGCGGGCCACCCAGGCGGCGAAGGCCGCCAGCGCCAGGGCCGTGGCGTCGGAGATCATGTGGGCGGCATCGCCCAGCAGGGCCAGCGAGCCCGACCACCACCCGCCGATGGCCTCCACCACGGCGAAGCCCGCGGTGATGCCCAGTCCCCACAACAAGGTGCGGCCGGAAGAGGCCTCGTGGCCGTGAGGGAGATGCCCCGTCATGGGTCTGTCGCCCGTTCAGCAAGCCATCAGAAAAAAGGCTTCTCCGGCGAGCGGTTGTAACGCTCGATGCTGTCGAGGATCTCCTGGCGCGCCTTTTCCGCGCCGCTCCAGCCTTCGATGCGTACCCATTTGTTGGGCTCCAGGTCCTTGTAGTGCTCGAAGAAGTGGGTGATCTGGCCCAGCAGGTTGGGTGAGAGGTCGCTGGCGCTCTCGACATGGCTGTAGAGATTGCTCAGGTCATCGGTGGGGACTGCCAGGATCTTGGCGTCCTGGCCCGCCTCATCGCGCATCTCCAGCATGTCCACCGGACGGCAGCAGATCACGGAGCCGCTGATGAGGGGTACCGGGGTGATGACCAGGACATCCACCGGGTCGCCGTCCTCTGACAGGCTGTGGGGGATGTAGCCGTAATTGCAGGGATAGTACATGGCCGTGGTCATGAACCGGTCGACGAACATGGCGCCCGTGCGTTTGTCCACTTCGTATTTGACCGGTTCGCTGTGGGCGGGGATTTCGATGATGACGTTGACTTCTGCCGGCACCTTCTCGCCCGGCGTGACTCTGTCCAGATTCATGGCTGACGGTTCCTCTGAATTTATTTCAAACGGACGCAATGACTTGCCCGTGACGTGGAGGCCTGTGTGGAAAAAGGGCGGCCATTATACAGACAGGCCGGAGTCGATGCACCCCGCCTTGGATGTACTGTACAGGGCAAAAGGGTGGCGTGTTTCCCCCTGTTACCCCCGTGCATACATTCGTCAATCTGTTGATATCATGGGACAAAATCCGCGTTATGAGCTGTTGTGCGAGCGCTGCGGGGCGTGGTCTGCGTTGATTTGCCGGCGCCGTTCTAATATTCTGGACAGGTTGGCTGCCGCTTTTCGTTGGTCATGCCAAGAATAAATCCAGGATAAAAATAAATCCGGTTGGATGTCGCGCCGGGCGAAGTGCCGTCTCACGTCGGCTGACCTGCGCGGTCTGTGACCATCAAGATAGGGGGAAATATGAGCATTTCTCATCTATTGCCCCCCCTGCTGGGCGCCGGGGGGCTGTATGCGGCTTATCGTGTCTATCAGCTGGTACGCCAGTATCCCGGTGGCGAGGGCCGGATCGCCGAGATCGCCGAGGCCATCCATCAGGGAGCCATGGTCTTCATCCGGCGCGAGTACCAGATGCTGGGGATATTCGTGGCCGTGGTGGCCGTGCTGTTGTGGATGTCGCTGGGATTCGCCACCATGTTCGCCTTCCTCGTGGGCGCCATCAGCTCCGCCAGCGCCGGTTATATCGGCATGTATACAGCCACCCAGGCCAATGTGCGTACCACGGTGGCAGCGCACGACAAGGGCGCCCCCGAGGCGCTCACGGTCGCCTTCTTCGGCGGCTCCATTATGGGCCTGGCACTGGCATCCCTCGGCCTGCTCGGCCTGGGATTCCTCTATCTCATCTTCGGCGGCGATCCGGAGACCGCCGCCGTGATCCACGGCTTCGGCATGGGGGCATCCAGCGTGGCGCTCTTTTCCCGTGTCGGCGGCGGTATCTATACCAAGAGCGCCGATGTGGGCGCCGACCTGGTGGGCAAGGTGGAGGCCGGCATACCCGAGGACGACCCCCGCAATCCCGGCGTCATCGCCGACAACGTGGGGGACAACGTGGGCGACGTGGCCGGCATGGGCTCCGACATCTTCGAATCCTACTGCGGTGCCATGATCGCCACCATCGCCATGGCATCCACCATGGCCATGGACCGCCTGGCGCAGCTGGGGGATCGCGCCGATCTCATGTTCCTTCCCCTGGCGCTGGCCTCCGGCGGCCTGCTTTGTTCCATTGCCGGCATCTACCTGGTCAGGCGCGCTTCTCACAAGTCACCCGAGGTGGCGCTTCGCACCGGCACCATCGGCGCCTCAGTCCTGTTTATCCTGCTGGCCTATCTCATCATCAAGATGGTGGGTGTGGACAGCTCGGCCTGGGGCGCTGTGCTGGTGGGATCCGTGGGCGGCATCATCATCGGCCTGGTCACGGAATATTTCACCGCAGGCCCGCCCGTGCGGCATATCGCCAAGTCGGGCGAGACCGGACCGGCCACGGTGATCATCTCAGGCTTCGCCACGGGCATGAATTCCGTGGTGGTGCCTCTGCTGACCATTGCCGCCATCATCTATATTTCCAGCGAGCTGTGCGGTCTCTACGGCGTTGGCGTGGCTGCCGTGGGCATGCTGGCCACGGTGGGCATCACCATGGCCATCGATGCCTATGGCCCGGTGGCGGACAATGCCGGCGGCATCGCCGAAATGGGGGAACTGGGCGAGGACACCCGCAAGATCACGGATTCCCTGGACGAGCTGGGCAATACCACGGCAGCCATCGGCAAGGGGTTTGCCATCGGGGCTGCGGCCCTGGCGGCGCTGGCCATCATCACCGCCTATGTCCAGGAGGTATCCATGCACGCAACGGATTTCAGCCTGGAACTGGGGCGTCCCGAGGTGCTCATCGGCCTCTTCCTGGGGGGGATTTTCCCCTTCCTGGTGGCCTCGCTCACCATGACGGCGGTGGGCGATGCCGCCTTCGACATGATCAAGGAGATCCGGCGTCAGTTCAGGGAGATTCCAGGGCTCATGGAAGGTACCGCCAAGCCCGACAGCGACCGCTGTGTGGACATCGCCACCCAGGCCGCGTTGAAGAAAATGATCCTCCCCGGCGTGCTGGCGGTCTCGGCGCCGGTGGTGGTGGGTTTCGGCATCGGGCCGGAGGCGCTGGGCGGCATGCTGGGCGGTGCGCTCGTCGCCGGTGTGCTGCTGGCCCTGACCATGGCCAATGCCGGCGGGGCCTGGGACAATGCCAAGAAATATGTGGAGAAGGGCAACCTGGGTGGCAAGGGGTCCGAAGTGCACAAGGCCACGGTGGTAGGCGATACCGTGGGTGATCCCTTCAAGGACACCTCGGGACCCTCCATGAACATCCTCATCAATGTCCTGGCCATCGTCAGCCTGGTGATCGCGCCCCTCCTGGGAGATTGATTGCGGCGAAGAGCATGGAAGACTGAGGTCGAGGTCAGAGGCTGGATCGAGGATTGGGACCGGGGGTTGGGCTTGTCTTTCCGCAAAGCCGGCGCGACAATCCTGAAGTCCTCAGTCCTCAGTCCTCAGTCCTCAGTCCTCAGTCCTCAGTCCTCAGATTTCGAACGCCTCCAGTTTCCTGGGCACGGCGATGTTCTTCAGGCGCACATAGCGCGGCAGGCCGTTGCGATAGGGTGGATAGTCTTCTCCCTTGATGAGGGGGGCCAGGTACTCGCGGCACTTGTTGGTGATGCCGAAGCCGTCGCGGGTGATGAAGCTGCGGGGCATCATCTTTTCCACGTTGGCCACCTTTTTCAGGGGCGCCATGCCCACGCCCCAGCGGTAGGGCTTGCTGGAGCGCCGTTCGATGGTGGGCATCACGGCATTGTGGCCCTTGAGGGCGAATTGGACGGCCGCCTTGCCCATGGCGTAGGCCTGCTCCACGTCGGTCTTGGAGGCGATGTGGCGGGCTGCCCGCTGCAGGTAATCGGCCACACCCCAGTGATATTTGTAACCCAGGTTTTCCTTGATGATGCTGGCCACCACGGGTGCCACGCCACCGAGCTGGGCGTGGCCGAAGGCGTCGCGCAGCCCCTGATCGGAAAGAAACCGCCCGTCGGGGCCCCGCACGCCCTCCGAGACCACCACGGAGCAATAGCCGTGATCTGCCACCATCTGTTCCACCTTGGCCAGGAACCTGTCCCTGTCGAAGGTGACTTCGGGAAAGAGAATGACGATGGGCAGTGCCATGTCCTCGCTGCTTGCCAGGCCGCCGGCGGCGGCGATCCAGCCGGCATGGCGTCCCATCACTTCCAGGACGAAGACCTTGGTGGAGGTCTTGGCCATGGAGGCCACGTCGAGGCTCGCTTCCAGGGTGGAGATGGCGATGTACTTGGCGACGGAACCGAAACCGGGGCAGTTGTCGGTGATGGGCAGGTCGTTGTCCACGGTCTTGGGCACGTGAATGGCCTGAATGGGGTAGCCCATGCGTTCGGAGAGCTGAGAGACCTTGAGGCAGGTGTCGGCGGAATCGCCCCCGCCATTGTAGAAGAAATAGCCGATATTGTGTGCCTCGAAGACTTCGATGAGGCGCTCGTATTCCCGCCGGTTCTCTTCGAGGCTCTTGAGCTTGTAGCGGCAGGAGCCGAAGGCGCCGGCGGGCGTGTGACGCAGGGCGGCGATGGCGGCGGCCGATTCGCGGCTGGTGTCGATGAGGTCCTCTGTGAGTGCGCCGATGATGCCGTTGCGCCCGGCATACACCTTGCCGATTCTGTCCCTGTGCTGGCGGGCGGCCTCGATGAGTCCGCAGGCCGTGGCGTTGATGACCGCGGTGACACCGCCCGACTGGGCGTAGAAGGCATTTTTTCTTGTCATGGCATCCTCCCTTTGTGTTGCTGGCAGGCCATACAGTAACACGGCAGGCCGGCCGGACTCAGCAAAATGCGCTTTCCATGGGCGCCAAAAAACGGTATAACCGCCATAAAATCAAGATCAGGCATGCCCCGCCCGATGTGAGGCGATCGTGAGGAAGGCTGTGGGCGATTCGTTAATGGCTTGTCCAGAATGAGAAAAATGAAAAACGAGACAACGAGAAACCACGAAACGGAGTGACGCCGAGATGAGAATCGTATTGCTGGGGGCACCCGGCTCCGGGAAGGGGACGCAGGCCAAATTACTGACCAGGAAGTACCATGTCCCCCAGGTCTCAACGGGAGATCTGTTGCGTGCCGCGGTCAGGGCAGGGACCCCCCTGGGCCTCCAGGCCAAGGCCGCCATGGACGAGGGCAGGCTGGTGTCGGATGATATCGTGCTGGCCATGATCCGCGAGCGCCTGTCTCATCCGGATGCGCGCAAGGGATTCATTCTCGACGGATTTCCCCGCAACCTGGCGCAGGCGGAGGCGCTGGACGCCATGCTGGAGAATCTGGGCAAACCCCTGCAGCTCGCGGTGCTCATCGACATCGACCTGGACATCCTCATGCAGCGCATGACGGGTCGGCGGACCTGCGAGTCCTGTGGCCAGATGTACAATATCTATTCCTCGCCTCCCAAGCTCGAGGACCGCTGTGATGTCTGCGGCGGCAATCTGCGTCACCGCGCAGACGACAACGAGGAGACCATCGGCAACCGCTTGCGTGTCTATGAAAACCAGACGGCACCGCTCATCGATTATTACCGCAAACAGGGCAAGCTGCGGACAGTGCAGGGCCTGGGAGAGATCGAGGACGTGTTCGCGGCCATCAGCAAGGTCGTGGAAGAGACACTGGCAGAGGAGACGACCGCACCTTCCGCCGCCGCACGGGCCATCGGCGCCATGAAAAAGGCGGCGGGCAAGAAGAAGGCCGCGCCGGGCACCGCAGCCGGCGCGGAAAAACAGGCGGCCAGATCGAAATCCCAATCAAAATCCCAGTCAAAATCCCAGTCAAAATCCGGGCCAAAATCCAGGTCGGCCAAAAAGGCCGCGAGCACGAAAAAAACGGTGACGAAAAAGACAGCCGCCAGGAAGGCCGCGAGCACAAGGCAGGCCGCCGCGAAAAAGGCGTCTGCCGTCAAAAAGACACGGGTGAAGGGGGCTGTGACCAAGAAGACCACGCCCAAGAAGCAGGCTTCCACGAAGAAAGTCGCTTCGAAGAAGGCCAGTGTAAAGAAGACGGTCAAGAAAAAGGCAGCGCCCAAAAAAAAGACAGCAGTGAAAAAGGCGGCTCCCAAGAAGTAAGCCATTGCGGCACACGAGAGGCGTCGCCAGGCAGGCGCAGGCCCGGCAGTTGGAGTACGAGCAGTGTCACAAAAAGATCCAGATATAAGACGGCCCCTTTTCCCCGCGCGACGCATGCGGCGCATGCGCCGCGATGAATTCAGCCGCCGCCTCATGCGCGAAACCGTGCTGGGGGTGGACGACCTGATCTGGCCCGTGTTTATCCTGGAAGGCGAGGGGCAGCGCGAGCCCGTGCCGTCCATGCCGGGCGTGGAGCGTCTCAGCATCGACCTGTTGCTGGAAGAAGCCGCGCAGGCCATGTCCCTGGGCATCCCTGCACTGGCGCTCTTTCCTGTGACGCCGCCCGAGCGCAAGAGCGAGGACGCCCGCGAGGCCTGCAATCCCGAGGGGCTGGTGCAGCGGGCCGTGCGTGCCCTGAAGGCGGATCTGCCTGCCCTGGGCGTGATCACCGATGTGGCGCTGGATCCCTTCACCACCCACGGGCAGGACGGGCTCATCGACGACTCGGGTTATGTCCTCAACGACGAGACGGTGGAAGTCCTCGTGCAGCAGGCCCTGTCACACGCCGAGGCCGGTGCCGATGTAGTGGCTCCCTCGGACATGATGGACGGCCGCGTGGGCGCCATCCGCGAGGCCCTGGAGGCGGCCGGCCATATCCATACCCGCGTCCTTGCCTATGCCGCCAAGTATGCCTCCAGTTTCTACGGTCCCTTCCGCGATGCCGTGGGTTCCGCGGCCAGTCTCGGCAGCGGCAACAAGTATACGTATCAGATGGATCCCGCCAACAGCGACGAGGCCCTGTGGGAGGTGGGCCTGGATCTGGACGAGGGCGCCGACATGGTGATGATCAAGCCGGGCCTGCCCTACCTGGACATCGTGCGCCGGGTCAAGGACCGCTTCGGCGCGCCCACCTTCGTCTATCAGGTCAGCGGCGAATACGCCATGCTCAAGGCCGCGGCGGAGCGGGGCTGGCTGGACGAGCGGGCCACGGTGCTGGAGGCATTGACGGCCATCAAGCGGGCCGGTGCGGACGGGATCCTCACCTATTATGCGCCCACCGTGGCCGCCTGGCTGCGTGGGGAGTGAAGCCGGTGCGCAGCGGGACGGTTTAACGCATGTCCAATTATCTCTATCGCATGTTCGGCAGTTCGCCGGTGCGTCCCCTGCAGCAGCACATGGCCAAGGCGCTGGACTGCGTGGCCCAGCTGGTGCCCTTTTTCGAGGCCGTGATCGCTGCCGACGAGGAGGGCATGCGCCGCATCCAGGAGAAGATCGTGGCCCTGGAGCACGAGGCGGACGCGCTCAAGAAGGAATTGCGCCTGCACCTGCCCAAGGGGGTGTTCCTGCCGGTTTCACGACGCGATCTCCTCGACCTGCTCACGGTCCAGGACGAACTGGCCAACAAGGCCAAGGACATCGCCGGCCTCACGCTGGGGCGGCGCATGACCATTCCCGAGCCCCTGGCAGCCCGTTTCCTGGAATATGTCAGGCGCAGCGTCGATGCCTCGTTGCAGGCGCGCAAGGCCATCGACGAATTCGACGAGCTGCTGGAGACCGGTTTCCGCGGCAACGAAGTGCGCCTGGTGAAGAAGCTCATCAAGACCCTCAACAAGATCGAAAACGACACCGACGTGCTCCAGGTGGCGCTGCGCGCCGCGCTGTTCGAGATCGAGAAGGATCTTTACCCCGTGGACGTGATGTTCCTCTACAAGATCATCGAATGGGTGGGGGACGTGGCGGATCTGGCCCAGCGGGTGGGCAGCCGGCTGCAGCTCATGCTGGCCAAGTAGAACAAGCACAAAGGAACCGGCATGGAACTCGGGACGGTCTACATCATCCTCGCCTGTGCCTTCGGTTTTTTCATGGCCTGGGGTATCGGTGCCAACGACGTGGCCAACGCCATGGGTACCTCGGTGGGATCACGGGCGCTGACCATCCGCCAGGCTGTGGTCGTGGCGGCGGTGTTCGAATTCGCCGGTGCCTTCCTCGCCGGCGGCCAGGTGACCGAGACCATTCGCAAGGGTATGGTGGATGCCTCGCTCCTGGCGGGTACGCCGGAGCTGCTGGTCTACGGGATGCTGGCCTCCCTGCTGGCGGCGGGCATCTGGCTGCTGGTGGCTTCCTATTTCGGCTGGCCGGTTTCCACTACCCATTCCATCGTGGGGGCCATCGTGGGCTTTGCCGCGGTGGGTATCGGAATGGAAGCGGTCAACTGGGGCAAGGTGGGCACCATTGTCATGAGCTGGGTGGTGTCTCCGCTGCTTGCGGGCGCCATCGCCTACGGCCTGTTCATGAGCGTGCAGCGCCTCATCATCGATACCGACGAGCCCTTTCGCAATGCCAAGCGTTTCGTGCCCGGCTACATCTTTCTCACCGGTTTCGTCATTGCACTGGTGACCCTGCTCAAGGGTCTCAAGCACCTGGGGCTGGAACTCAGCACCCTGGCCTGCTACCTGCTGGCACTGCTCGTCGGACTGGGCATTGCCGCAGTGAGCCAGGTTTTCATCCGTCGCATCCAGATGGATCCGGAAGCGGACCGGGACTTCCATTTCGCCAACGTGGAGAAGGTCTTCGCGGTGCTGATGATGGTGACCGCGTGTGCCATGGCCTTTGCCCATGGCTCCAATGACGTGGCCAATGCCGTGGGCCCCATCGCCGCCGTGGTGAGCATCGTGGAGAGTGGCGGCGTGGTGAGCCAGAAGTCTCCCATGGCGGTGTGGATCCTCATCCTGGGGGGCGTGGGTATCGTGGTGGGTCTCATGACCTATGGCCACAAGGTGATCGCCACGGTGGGCAGCAACATCACCGAGCTGACGCCCAGTCGCGGTTTCGCCGCCACCCTGGCGGCGGCGGCCACGGTGGTGGTGGCCTCGGGCACGGGCCTGCCCATCTCCACCACCCACACCCTGGTGGGTGCCGTGCTGGGCGTGGGCATGGCGCGGGGCATTGCGGCCCTCAACATGCGGGTGATCCGTACCATCTTCATGTCCTGGGTGGTGACCCTGCCTGCCGGCGCCTTTCTCGCCATCCTGTTCTATTTCATACTCAAGGGCCTGTTCTACAGCGTTTGAGCCACCATGAGCGACATTTTTGATTTCGACGCCCCGCCGGACCGTTACGCCGTGATGGGCAACCCCATCGCCCACAGCAAGTCACCCCTGATCCATGCCGCCTTTGCCCGCCAGACTGGGCAGCGCATGGTCTACGAGGCCATCCAGGTGGACGAGGGCGGTTTCCCCCAGGCGGTGGGCAATTTTCGCGCCAGCGGTGGCAAGGGGCTCAACATCACCGTGCCTTTCAAGCGCGAGGCCTGGGCGCTCGCGGACGAGCGCAGTGAACGCGCCGAGCCTGCTGGGGCTGTGAACACCTTTCTGTTCCGGCCCGACGGGAGTATCTACGGCGACAATACCGACGGCGTGGGCCTGGTACGCGACCTGGTGGAGAACCTGGGCATGGTCATTGCCGGGCGCCGCCTGCTGGTGCTGGGCGCGGGCGGCGCCGTGCGCGGCGTACTGGGTCCCCTGCTTTCGCAGCGGCCGGCCTGTATCGTGATCGCCAACCGCACGGTCCATCGGGCCGAGGAACTGGCAGCGGCGTTTGCGGGCGATGTTCCGGTAAGCGGCTGCGGTTTCGATGACCTGGGCGGGCGGACCTTCGATGTGGTGATCAACGGGACCGCTGCCAGCCTCCAGGGAACGGTGCCGCCCCTGCCCGATACGATCCTGGCAGAGGGCGCGGGGTGTTACGACATGATGTATGGCGCCGAGCCCACGGCCTTTCTGCGGTGGGCGACGACCCATGGGGCCGACCGGTGCCACGACGGCTTGGGCATGCTGGTGGAACAGGCTGCCGAGTCTTTCTTTCTCTGGCGCGGCGTGCGGCCGGAGACGGCGCCCGTGATCGCCCTGGTACGGGATACCTTGCGCGCCTGAGGTGAGAAAGGCGCCATCCTCTGAACGGAAAAAACGGCTGACCGGTTTTGCTTGTATTGTTTTCTTCCCTTTTTGCCATCGCCCTCGTCGCCTATGCAGGCGCACTGTGGCATGTCTACCGCAACCAGTCGCGGCGGGTCTATCTCCCGCGGCGCGACATGGTCACCACACCAGCCGAGCATGGCCTGTCCTACGAATCCGTCACGCTGACCACGGTGGACGGGGTGCGTCTGAGGGGCTGGTTCGTGCCTTGCCCGGGCGCCCTTCACGTCCTGTGTTTCTTCCATGGCAACCGCGGCAACATCTCGGATCGTATGGAGACCATCGAGATGTTTCATGGCCTGGGCCTGTCCGTGTTTCTTTTCGACTACCGGGGCTATGGCGAGAGCGAAGGCGAGCCCGACGAAGAGGGCACCTACCGGGACGGCGAGGCGGCCTGGACATATCTGGTGGAGGCACGCGGCATCCCGCCCCGGCGCATCGTCCTGCTGGGCCGGTCCCTGGGTGCGGCCATCGCCGCAGCCGTGGCGGCCCGGCACCCGCCGGGCGCCCTGGTGCTGGAATCCACTTTCACCTCCCTGCCCGATGCGGCGGCGGTACACCATCCTTTTCTCCCCGTGCGCCTCCTGGCGCGCTACCGCTACCCCGTGCTGGAATTCGTGCGCCAGGCCCGCTGCCCGGTACTGGTGATCCACAGCCGGGAAGACGAGGTCATTCCCTTCTCCCACGGCGAACAGCTGTTTGCGGCTGCGCCGCCACCCAAGTCATTCCTGGAAATCAGCGGCAATCATTACCAGGGCTATCTCACTTCACTTGGGATCTACACAAAAGGCCTGGAGGCGTTTTTCCACAAATACCTGCATGACTGGCCTGTTGAGAATCACCCCGATACCTGACAGGCGTGGCCCGATGAAGCGCGGCGAGCAATCCGCTGGCAGTGGGGCAGGATTTCTCCCTTCGGTCGAAATGACAGGGAGGTGTAGTGGGAGTGGCAGGGGTGTGAGGTTGAAACGCTTCTTTGTCATTCCGGGCACAGCGAGGAATCTGAAGCCGCCGACACGAGATTTCTTCCTGCGACAGAAATGACAAGGGAGTGGAATGACACTACCCTTGTCATTTCGAGCGCAGCGAGAAATCTGGAGGCAGGGGGGCAGGCCTGTTCCCTTCGGCCGGGATGACAAGGGCGTGTGATGGAAACGACAAAGAGGTGTTGTGGTAATAGCAAAGAAGGGAGAAAGACAGGGCACTGATCATTGAGGGTTATCTGAATGCATGGCCCGTATGAAACGTGGCGGGACCGGGATGAGTGACGCCTTTTCCGAGCTGCACGAGGGTTGCAGTCATCAAGAGGGAAAAACGGGGGTTCATGCAGAGCAGTGATTGTCCAAAAGGGGTATTGTAACATGGGCAATGGTATCAACCCGGCAACAATGTATCGACCGGCCTGGTAATCCGGGATTTTCAGAGAAGAATAATTTCGGGGAGGCTCATATGAAACCTTTGTTCCTCGCGGCAGCACTGATACTGACAACTTGCATGGTTCTTGCGGCACCGCCCTATCATCCCTACGGGCCCAATCTGACCTATGGCGAGGTCAGCAACGGCCTGAGCGTTCTTTCGGATGTGACCAATCCCGCAGCCGGCGCCGTGGCGCTGGACCGCCAGGAGGGAAACCGCTACCGCTTCGGCATTCTCAGCGCCATGGGCCTGGGCGTGGAATATGGCGCCGTGGACGACCTGTTTGACACCATAGATGAACAGGCGCGCGCCTTTCAGAACAGCGGCCTGGCCATTCTCGATCTGGCCGACATTCCCGGGAGCGTGAATCGCCAGGTGGACAGGCTCAATGGTGTCCTCGCCGAGATCCAGGACAAGGGCTATGGCAAGGCATTTGCCTCCATGGAAGCGCCGGTGATGCCCGTCGTGGTGGCTCATCGCGGTCTGGGCGGCACCCTCGTGGTGGATGTCAATGCATCCGCCACTTCCAAGGCTGTCGGCCTTGTCGAGAAAGTTGAATTCGACGCCGGTGCCTTCGATCCCTTTCTCCCCGTGCAGACCATTGGCGATGTCACCATCGATATACCATCGGCTTCCTTCAAGGTGGACAATGACAGCACCCTGTTGACCAAGGGCGCGGCGGTGATCGAGCTTGCCCTGGGTTACAGCAGGGGCATATGGTCACAGGAACAAGGTGATCTCTATGCCGGGTTGCGCCTCAGGTATTACCGAGTGGGGCTGACGCGGGTGGCCACCCGGCTGGGCAATGTACGTGATGCCCAAGACATCTTCCAGGACATCAAGGACGCCGAATTCAACTGGAGTGAAGATATCGGTGCCGATCTCGGTCTGTTGTGGCGCGGTGAACGTTATCAGGTGGGGGCTGCGCTGGAAAACCTCAACGAACCTGAATTCGAATATGACCGTCTCGATGTCAGTGCCTATCTCGATCCCGCGGGCGCCATTGCGAGGACGCTGGCGGCCCGGGAGGCCTACGTCATGGAACGCCGGTTGAAACTGGAGGCTTCCCTTTTTACGGAGGATGGCAAATGGCTGTTCAATGCCGCGCTCGATGCCAATGCGATCCGGGATGCCCTCGGTGATGAATATCAGTGGGGCTCCCTGAGCGCCGCCTATGCGGGAAGCGGCTGGCTGATCCCCGGCCTGCGCCTGGGCTATCGCGCCAACCTGGCCGGCAGCGAACTCAGTTACGTCACGGCGGGCCTCACCTTGTTCAAGGTCTGGACGCTCGACGTCGCCATGGGGACCGAGACGGTTTCCATCGATGGAACCACCTTGCCCCGGAGTCTGGTGATCAATACGGGACTGGAAGTCACCCTCTGACAGGAAATGACCGCCAGGGCGCGGTGCCGCAAAATTATCCTGTTAAAGATTTCTTTCAGATCTCCGACAACCCCTTTGATTTCCACTGCCAGTGCAGAGGAGGCAGGCCTCAGGCACGGCAAGAAAAGGGGGAAGGCACCATGAATACGGGTTTTTCATTGGGCATGGGGGGTATGGGCTGGAACCGTGAGTTTTCGGCCAGCTCGGCGTTTTTTCAGCGTTTTCAGAGCTTCATCACGGTTCGTGACAGCAGGGGCGAAGCCGCTGTGCCGTCTGCGGCCAAGGGCGCGGGCGCGCCGGACTGGCTGTCCCGGCCCGATGCGGCGGCGCAGGTGACCCGCCACGAGGTCATGACGGCGCTCAAGCCCGTGCTGGGCGAGACCCGCCCGCCCGGCTCGCAAGCGGTGCAGTCGAAGACACCTCCCGATGCCCCGTCGGATGTCTCTTCGGCCGCATCTTACTCGGCGGCGAAGCGCGTGCTCGATGCCGTGGCGCAGACCCTGCAGTCGGCACAGCGCCAGGGCGCCGGCGCGGAGGAATTGCGCGCCCTGCTGGCACAGGCCCGCGAAGGCGTGCGCCAGGGCGTGGCCGGTGCCCGGGACGTGCTGGCGGGCATGGGCGTGGGAGAAGGCGCTCTCATGAGCCAGGTGGACGAGACGCAGGCCAGCCTGGAGGCGGGACTGGCGGAACTGGAAGCGCAGTATGCGCCGCAGCCTGCGCCCGTTTCCTTCGAGCAGGCCGTGGCGCTGTCGGCCAGCCGGTCACAGCGCATTGAGCTGGAGATCACGACACGGGACGGTGATACGGTGACCCTGACATTGTCCAGCGAACGGGGCTTCGAACAGAATGCCCTGGTCAAGGTGGACGAAGGGGCGGTCTCCGTTTCCGTTGCGCGCAATGTCTATGCCAGCGCCAATTTCAGTCTCACGGTCAACGGCGAGCTGGATGAAGACGAGATCGAGGCCATTCAGGACCTGATGAAAAAGGTGGACAAACTGGCCGACCGCTTTTTCGAACAAGGCATGCAGCAGGCCTTTGCCAAGGCCATGGAAATGGGTTTCGACAGTGAAGAACTGGCTTCTTTCAGTCTCGACATGGAGCTTGCGGTGGCGCGCCAGGCCAGCGCCAGCTACCAGGAAGTGGCGGCCCTGCCAGTCCAGCCTGTCCAGGCTGCAGACACGCCGGCCCCGATGCCTGAGGCGCCGGGTGCCGGTGCTGCCGGTGAGGTGTCCCAGGCAGCGGCTGGCGACGACATGACCCTGACGCGGGCGCTGGATACCCTGTCGGGACTGATGAGGGAAATGAAGGGTGCTCTTTCCTCCTTGTCGGACGTGGAGCATGCCTTCACCCGTCCCGGCAAGATCTTCCGCCAGTTGCTGGGCGGCGCGGTGGCCCTGCATCCTGACCACGAGAAGGCCGTCGAGCGCATGAAGGCAGCTGGCAGTCCTTCCCCCGCCGAGCTGGCGGACGGCCTGGCCGCAGCCCTGGAAGCGGAGATGGACGGGGCCATGGCACAAGACGGTGCGTCGTCCGGGGGTCCGGCTGCCGCGGGCTCACCGCATGTGGAGCGGCACTGAGGGCTTTATCTTTGCAGCTGGTGGCGGTTCTTCAAGGCCACATAGTGGCGGGATGAAAACGCCAGGTAGTCCAGTTCCTTCTCCGTCAGGCGGCGCGCCTGCCTGACGGGGCTGCCCAGATAGAGATAGCCTCCTTCCAGTTCCTTGCCCGGCGGTACCAGGGCGCCTGCACCGATCATGGCGCGGCTGCGTACCACGGCGCCATCGAGCACGGTGGCACCCATGCCCACCAGCACCAGGTCCTCGATGGTGCAGGCATGGAGGATGGCGCCGTGTCCCACCGTGACATCGGCACCGATGGTGAGGGCGAAACCACCGGGCGTGAAGGCATTGTCCTGGGTGACATGCAGCACGCTGCCGTCCTGGATGTTGGTGCGTGCGCCGATGGTGATGCGGTGCACGTCTCCCCGTGCCACCGTCATGGGCCACAGGGAGGCGTCTTCGGCGATGGTGACGTCGCCGACCACCAGGGCGGTATCGTCCACATAGGCGGAAGGGTCGATGGTGGGGCTGATTCCGTCGAAACTTCGAATCGTCATATCATGACTCCTATCGCATCAATACGAGTTCCTCGGCGGCGGTGGGATGGATGGCAAGCGTCCGGTCGAAATCGCGCTTGCATGCCCCCATGCCCATGGCCACGACGAAGCCCTGCAACATCTCGTCCGCCCCGGGTCCCACGATGTGACAACCCACGACCCGTTCTTCCGTGCCCACGGTGACCAGCTTCATGGTACAGCGTGATTTCACCTGGGCGAAGGCCTGTTGCAGGGGAACGAAGCGGGTCTGATAGATCTTTACCGCGCTGCCATGCCGGGACCTGGCGGCATCTTCCGTGAGGCCCGCGCTGGCGGCGGGGGGGTGGGCGAAAATGACCGTGGGAATGAGGCCGTAATCCAGATGGCTCCCCGCTTCGCCGCCGAAGAGGCGGTCTGCGAGCCGGCGGCCGGCGGCGATGGCCACGGGTGTCAGTGCGGCCCGGCCGGTGACGTCACCCACGGCATAGATGCCCGGGACATTGGTGTTCTGGAAGTCGTCGGTGGGAACGAAGCCGTCCCTGTCCCGGTGTACGCCGGCGGCCGCGAGCTCCAGATGATCGGTGTTGGGTGCACGGCCTACCGCCCACAGCAGGCAGTCGAAGCCCGCGATGCGCTGTCCACTGGTGGTCGTTATCTCCAGCTGGCCCTCGGCATCGCGGGCAATGCCGGCCACCATGACGTTACTCATGATCTGGATGCCCTGCCGTTCCATTTCTTCCATGAGGGCATTGCGGATCATTTCGTCGAAGGCGTTGAGGAACCACTCCCGACGGATGAGCAGGGTGACCTCGCTGCCCAGGGCATGGAGCAGGGCGGCGTGCTCGGTGGCGATATAGCCCGAACCCACGATGGCTGCCCGCCGGGGCTGGGTGAACAGGCCGAAGAAGCCGTCGGAGGTGATGCCATAACGGGCGCCGGGCAGTGTCGGGACAACCGGGCGGCTGCCGGTGGCGATGACGATGTGATCGGCCTGGTAGCGGCGGCCTTCCACTTCCAGGGTATGCTCGTCCACGAACCGGCCATGGCCGCGGATCAGGGTCACGTGGCTGTCTTCGAGGCCTGTTTCGTAGAGTTGATTGAGCCGCTTGAGATAGGCGTCCCGGGCCACCTTGAAGCGCGGCCAGTCGAAGGGCCTGGAAGGGAGATCGAGGGCAAAAGCGTAATCCGGCGCCATGTCCAGGGCATGGGCGATCTGGGCGGCATACCAGAAGAGTTTCTTGGGGATGCAGCCGCGGTGGACGCAGGTGCCGCCCAGCTTGTCCGCCTCGATGAGGGCACAGCGCGCGCCGTGTCCCGCGGCTCGGCGTGCCATGGCCAGCCCGCCGCTGCCGCCGCCGAGCACGAGAAGGTCGTAGTGTGAAGCAGTCGCCATGGTTTGGTGAGATATCGAGAAGAAGTTTCTACCACAAGCGCAGCGCCATTGACAGTTTTTTGCCCATGAGAGTCTTGCCGCCCGGTAAGGCCGGGGGCGCCTGCACAAGAGCGGGCGCAGGCGCGCCCACCGCGCGAAGGGTGTTCATGGCCATCCCGCTTTGGGGGGGCGGCAAGGCCCTTATTCCGTGCCCTTTGCCGTGCCCTTGGCCGTGGTCGTGTAGAGAAAATCACGGCGCAGGGGCAGGGGCGGCGCGCAGTAGCGGTGCCCGGCCAGGACCTGGTAGATGCCGAGACTGCCCTGCTCGAAATAATAGGCCGAGCCGGACATGTAGAGGTACCACAGGCGGTAGACGGGTTCACCCACCAGGGCCACGGCCTGTTCCTTGCGTGCGCGCAGTCTCTCTATCCAGCGGCGCAGGGTGAGGGCGTAGTGGCGGCGCAGCCCTTCCACGTCGATGATTTCGAAACCCGCCTGTTCCATGGCCTCACAGACGGCGCTGATGTTGGTCAGTTCGCCATCGGGGAAGACATAGCGGTTGACGAATGCCGAGATGGGGGTTTCACGCCAGCCGGTATCGTTGGTGATACCGTGATTGAGGAACAGGCCGCCGGGTTTGAGCACCCGGCGCACGGTGCCGAAATAGACCGGAAAGCGGTCGATGCCCACGTGTTCGAACATCCCCACGCTGGCAATGCGGTCGTACAGGGCCTCGCCGGCGAGTTCCCGGTAATCGCGCAGCTCGATGGTCACCTGTTTTTCCAGGTCCATTTCCCGGACCTTTTCACGCGCGTATTCATACTGTTCCTTGCTCAGGGTGATGCCATGGGCCTGGACGCCATAGTGCCGGGCCGCCCAGGTGACCAACGCGCCCCAGCCGCAGCCGATGTCCAGGAAGCGCTGACCCGGCGCCAGGCGCAGCTTGCGGCAGATGTAGTCCAGCTTGTCTGCCTGGGCCTGATCCAGCGCCTGGTCGCGGTCCCGGAAATACGCGCAGGAATAGACCATCCTGGCATCGAGCCAGAGCCGGTAGAAATCGTTGCTGACGTCGTAGTGACGGGCGATACTGGCCTGGGAGTTGTTGTGCATCGCACGCGAGGCCCGCAGGCCGTCAAGGCCGTCTTCGTGGCCATGCTGGGGCAGGCGCACGGCGAGTCCCAGCACGCGGAGCTTGTCCGACCAGCCCGGCCGGTAGGTACGCAGGTACTCAACCAGGTCGAACAGGGCCTCCATGTCACCCTCCCAGTCCAGGTCGCCTGCGAGATAGGCCTCGCCGAGGCGGACGATGTCCTGATGCAGGATCAGGTGGCGAAAGGGCGCGGGGTGCCTGAATACCAGGGTGCAACGGGCACGGTCGTCACCGAATACCCGCTCGCCGTTCCACAGGCGCACGGCGACCGGCCCCTGGTAATCCGCCAGGATGAGGCGGACGATCTGGCGGGCGCTGCCGAGGCCGTTGGAGGGCCGGTGCTTGTCCTTGGGATGCAGTAGCGCGGTGTCGTTTTTTGTCATTTTTCTCTCCTCGGCGATGATACGAACATGAGGGACGCAAGCCTTATGTACATGGTGCCTCTTGCCCGATAGTACAAGCCCGGGCAATGCCGTGCCGGCTCAGATGTCCTGGCGGCGTGGTGCGGCCAGCGTGCGAACCAGGGCCGGCAGGTCGCTGTCTTCCATGGCATCGGTGCGGTCGACGTACAGGTGGCGGTACAGTGCCAGGATCGCGGTTTTTTCGTCTCCATCCACCTGTTCAGGTGCCCTTGTCGGCTGCCGGTTCAGCTCCCAGTCCAACTCCCGGTTCAACTCCCAGTCCAACTCCCAGTCCAGCTCCAGCAGCAGGCTCAGAAAACCATGGGCCGTGCACATGCGTTCCACGACACTGCGGATGTGCAGGGCCGCGTATTCGGCATCGGCATGGAGCAGGCGGTGAATGCGCCCCGCCACCTCGTCCAGCAGGGCAGCAGCGCGGGCACGCTGTTCAGCCAGGGCCGGATGCGCGACCCGGGCAAGGGACTGGCGCATTTCCGCGAGCCAGGGGCGGTGCAGGCCACGCTCGGTGAAGTCGCGCAGGACCTGGGCACACAGCGTGTTGTGCGTCCCTTCCCAGCTTTCCAGGACCATGGCATCGCGGTAGAGGCGCGGCAATACCGAGAAATCCTCGATGGTGCCGTTGCCGCCGAGGACCTCGATGGCATCGCGGACCACCCGGCTGCACTGGACAGCGGTCCAGTATTTGTTGATGTTGACGTGGGTGCGGCGCGCCTCGGCCAGTCCGGGGGGCGGGCGGCGGCCCGCCAGCCGGTCGTTCATGGCGAGAATGCGAAAAGTGGCGGCCACCGCGGCCGTGGTGACAGTGGTCATGCGGGCGAGGATCTGCGCGATGGGCGGGTGCTCGGCCAGCGTCTTGCCGAAGGCCTCGCGGTGGCGGGCATAACCCCGGGCCTCGATACAGGCGCGGCGCATCAGGCCGCAGGCGGCGATGGCATTGTGGACACGGGAGGTGTCGATCACGATACCCATGAGATGACGGAAACCGTGGGACAAGGGGCCCACCGGTTCTCCCAGTGCCCCCTCGAAATCCACCTCGGCCGATGCCAGGGAGCGGGTGCCCAGCTTGTATTTGAGGCGGCGCACGGAAAAGTCGTTGGTGATGCCGTCTATGCGGCGGGGGACCAGGAACAACCCCAGCCCCCGGGTTCCTGCGGCTGCGCCCCGCGGGCGGGCCGTCACGAGAAACAGATCGGCATCGATGACCGAGCAGAACCATTTTTCGCCCCGGAGACGGTACCAGCCCGGGCGGCTGTCATCGGGCACGGCCCTGCAGCTGTTGGTGCCCACGTCCGAGCCGCCCTGGATTTCGGTAACGAACTGGGCGGCACGCAGGCATCTGCCATAGTCCGATTCCAGCAGGCCAGGGAGATAGGCGGTCTTCTGCCGCGTCGAACCCACCTGTTGCAGCAATTTGATCAGGCCGGCCGTGCATGCCACCGGGCAGGCATGGCCGGCTTCACCGTTGTGGGTGATGAAATAGGTCAGTGCGCCGCTGAGTACTTCGTTGCCGGGCTCGCGCAGCACACTGAGCACGCCGGTGCCCCATACACAGGCGCCGAGTTCGTGATAGGCGGGGTGGAAGACGATATCCTCGCGGCGTTCACCGATGGCATCGAACCGTTCCAGGCGCGGCAGGTTTTCATCGCGGTTGGAGTCAATGGCCAGCCGGTCCATGCGTGTTGCCGCCAGCGATGCAGCCTGGCTCAGCATCGGCTCGTGTTCCGCGTATGCGTTGCCGAGATAGAGGCGCAGTACCCGCTGGATGTTGAGATCGGCCTGCAGGTAATTGTCGGGTCTGCCGGCACGCCAGGCGGCGAGTACCTGCCGGGCACCGACACTGTTGTCGTCTTCCTCTCCCGCTGCCATGGCCTCAGCTTGTGTGACCGGTTATGTGGCTAGTTTTAAGGGTCTCATAATTGTCCATATCAAAATGTGTAGCCCGGTGGAGTGGAACGTAATCCGGGTGCAGGGGTTTTGCCGTCTGGTTTCCTGGATTCCGCGCTTGCAGCGCTTCATCCAGGCTACCGAACCTACCGAACCGGCGCACCAACAGCCCCGACCCTGTCTATTCAACTACGAGACCGTCAGTATGTGACTGGCAGTTTCTGTCGTTCGGCGGCCAGGCGCTTGCACAGCGCGATGGTCACCACTTGCGGGGGATTGGCGCCGGTTACATTTTCCCAGAAACGAGATATATCCTGTTCCGGCGTTTGCAGACGTGACCCGCGCATGCGTCTCATTCGGGGATGACAACCATCTGGTGGCCCACGCCGCGGCCGAGATCGATGGTCCCGCGCACCGCCAGGGTCCGGGGATCCAGTACCCAGATCCGGGGCAACTTGCGGCTGGAGACATAGAGCTTGTCCACCACCTCCGCGTATTCCAGATGATAGGGGGCGGGTGGGAGATCGACGCTCAGGCGGGCGCCGCTCTCCTGGTCGATGCGTACCAGTCTGTTTTCGCCCCTGACGGAGACAAACAGCCAGCGCCGGTCGGTGGAGACGTCCACGGCGTGGGGTGCGGTGCCCACGGGGTAGATCGTGCGTACCGCCGCGCCCGGCAGGTCCACTTCCAGGACCTTGCCGTTACCCACGTCGACCACGTAGAGGCGGTTGCCATCCGCGCTCAGGGCCATGTGTTCCGGTTCGCCACCGACGTCGATGTCGCCCAGCCGGCGCCATTGGCGCGTGTCGATGACGCTGATACTGCCGTCACGGGTATTGGAGATGTAAAGGTGGCCGTCCCTGTGACCGAACAGGGCAAAATTGGGGCCGGCACCGACGGCGATGTTCTCGATCACCCGTTGTTCATCCAGGTCGATGATGGATACGGCGCCCTTGCCGGGGTGGACGGCGGCGGCATATTCGCCATCGGGCGATACCGCCGTGTGATGGGTCAGTCCCGGCACGCCGATGCGACGTGTGATCTTGCGCGTGCGCCGGTCGATGAGGGTGACGAAGGGGGTGGCGGAAGGGGAGGTTGCGGCGGCGCCCGCGGCCTTGCCGTGGTGGGCGGCATGGGCGTCGTCATTCCCCGCCGCGGGTTTTGCGCCGTTTCCGCCGGTGCCCTGTGGCTGCATGCTGCCGGCGACGAGGTAGAAGGCGCGCGCGTTGCCCGCCAGGCCATGGGCATTTTCCAGTCCGGCGATGCGTTGCACGATGCGGTCGGTATGCAGGTCGATGACCAGGACCTCGTTGGTGGGGCCGGTGGGGACGTACATCAATGGTGCCGCGGTGGCGATGCCGGTAGCCAGTGGAACAGACAGCGTAATGGCCAGCGTTAGCAGCGTGGTGAGCAGGCCTGCGGCGAAGGTGGATCTCGTTTTCATGCTGCCTCCCTTCAACGGTGCTTGTTTCATCTCATGGTAGTCCCAAAGACGGCAATGACAAAATTCTTCGTGCCCCCCTTCCACTGGTCCGCATATTGCATCCTGGAAGACGAACCGAGACGACGGAGGGATGGCGGTGACCGAGCCTTCATTTCGCGACAGTGTCAATCTCATGGTGGACCGGGCCATGGCGGTGGTGGACGTGGATCCCGGTACCGCCGCGGCCATCAAGTCCTGCGCTGCGGTCCTGCAGGTACAGTTCCCCGTCAAGATCCGGGGGCGCATCGAGGTGTTCACCGGCTGGCGTGCCGTGCACAGCATGCACCGCCTCCCCGCCAAGGGCGGCATCCGTTATGCCCCCTATGCCGACCAGGACGAGGTGGAGGCGCTCGCGGCGCTCATGACCTACAAATGCGCCATCGTGGACGTCCCCTTCGGCGGTTCCAAGGGGGCCCTGCTCATCGATCCGTCCCGTTATGAGCGCGAGGAGATGGAACTCATCACCCGGCGCTTCACCCTGGAACTGGTGCGGCGCGGCTTTCTCAGCCCGGCCATCAACGTGCCGGCCCCCGACGTGGGTACCGGCCAGCGGGAGATGGCCTGGATGGCGGATACCTACAAGCACCTGCATCCCGAAGACATCAACTACGTGGCCTGCGTCACCGGCAAGCCGGTGCACCACGGCGGCATCCGGGGCCGCGTGGAGGCCACCGGCCGGGGGGTTCAGTACGCCCTGCGGGAATTCTTCCGCCACCCCGAGGATGTCCGCAGGGCAGGCCTCGAGGGCGGGCTGGAGGGCAAGCGCATCGTCATCCAGGGACTGGGCAACGTGGGTTATCACGCCGCCAAGTTCCTCTCGGAGGAAGACGGTGCCCGCATCGTCGCCGTCATCGAGCGCGACGGTGCGCTCATCAACGAGGCCGGGGTGGCCATAGAGGACCTGTATCAGCACATGGTTCAGCACCGCAGTATCCGCAACTTTCCCGGGGCGCGCTTCGAGGCCGACGGCAAGGCGGTACTGGAGATGCCCTGCGACATCCTCATCCCTGCCGCGCTGGAGAGCCAGATCACCCTGGACAATGCGCCGCGCATCCAGGCGAGGCTCATCGCCGAGGCGGCCAACGGTCCCGTGACCTACGGTGCCGACGAGATTCTCAACAAGAAGGGGGTGGTGATCCTGCCCGATGCCTATGTCAATGCCGGCGGCGTGACCGTTTCCTATTTCGAGTGGATCCGCAACATCTCCCACATCCGTTTCGGGCGCATGCAGCGCCGCCACGACGAGCTGCGCGGCCGCCAGTTTGCGGACATGGTGGAGGAGGCCACCGGCAATGCCCTGCCGGCGGGCCTGCGGGATTCCATCAGCCGCGGCGCCGACGAACTGGACCTGGTGCGTTCCGGCCTCGACGATACCATGCGCCTGGCCTATCAGGAGATCCGCCGCGTGTACCTGGAAGAGGCGGGGGTGCAGGATCTGCGTACCGCCAGTTATGTGGTGGCCATCCGCAAGATTGCGCGGTCCTATCTGGACATCGGGGTCTACTGATCGGAGGACGGAGGACAGAGGACGGAGGACAGAGGACGGAGGATGGAGGGGAGGAGGTGTATAGTATAGGGAAGATAAAGCAGCAGAAAGGAAAACGACACGGAAATGAGTGGCTGGGACATCGAGCAGGCGCGGGCGACCTACAACGTCGCCCACTGGAGCGACGGCTATTTCGATATTTCCGATGACGGACATGCGCTGGCCTGTCCAGCTGGGAGGGCAGGTGGGAGGGCAGGGGCGAGGGGGCGCGGCCGGCCGGTGGATCTCTACCGCCTGATGGACGAGCTGCGCCACGCGGGACTGGCCACGCCGGTGCTGGTGCGCTTTCCCGATATACTCCACCGGCGTCTCGATACCCTGTACGATGCCTTCACCGCGGCCATGACGGCCCACGATTACGCCGCGCGGTACACGCCGGTCTATCCCATCAAGGTCAACCAGCAGCGCACCGTGGTGGAACAGATCCTGCGCCACGGGGCACGGCGCGGCGAGACGGGCGTCGGCCTGGAGGCGGGCAGCAAGCCGGAACTGCTGGCGGTGCTGGCGCTTGCCGCCAGCGACGGCGGGCTCATCGTCTGCAACGGCTACAAGGACCGGGAATACATCCGTCTTGCCCTCATGGGCCGGCTGCTGGGCAAGCGCATCTACATTGTCGTGGAGAAACTCTCGGAGCTGGACCTGATCCTGGAGGAGTCGCGGCGCCTGGACATCGCGCCGCTGCTGGGCGTGCGGGTGCGGCTGGCTTCCATCGGCAAGGGAAAGTGGCAGAACACCGGCGGTGAGAAGTCCAAGTTCGGATTCGCGCCCGCGCCCCTCCTGACGCTGGTCCGGCGCCTGCGCGAGGCGGGGATGCTGGGGCAGCTGCAGATGCTGCATTTCCACCTCGGCTCCCAGATCGCCAATATCCGCGACATCCAGCGTGGCATGCGCGAGGCGGCGCGTCATTATGCCGAGCTGCACCGCCTGGGCGTGCCGCTGCGTTGCGTGGACGTGGGGGGCGGCCTGGGCGTGGACTACGAGGGCAGCCGCTCGCGCAGTTTCTGCTCCATGAACTACAGCATCGCCGAGTATGCCAACAACGTGGTCCACGCCCTGTGGGAGGTATGCCAGCGTCACGGCCTGCCCCAACCCGACATCGTCACCGAGGCGGGCCGGGCCATGACCGCCCACCATGCCCTGCTCATCACCGACGTCATCGATGTCGAGTGCCTGCCGGTGGCGTCTGCGCCGTCCCTGCCCGACGCGGCACCCCAGGTGCTGCGCGATCTCCACCGGGGGCTCAAGGCGCTGGATTCGCGCTCCGTGATCGAGACCTATCACGACGCCGGGCACTGGCTGGCGCTGAGCCAGGACATGTATACCCATGGCGTGCTCACCCTGGAGCAGCGCGCGCTGGCGGAGCAGCTCTACTATGCCATCTGCCGCCGCGTGCTCCCCATGCTGCAACCCGCGTCGCGCAGCCACCGCGAGGTGCTGGACGAACTCAAGGAAAAACTGGCCGACAAGTATTTCTGCAACTTTTCCGTCTTCCAGTCCATCCCCGACGTATGGGCCATCGACCAGATCTTCCCCATCATGCCCCTGCACCGCCTGGACGAGGCCCCCACGCGGCGCGCCGTCATCACGGACATCACCTGTGATTCCGATGGTCGCATCGATTATTACGTGGACCGCGAGGGTGTGGAAAGCACCGTCCCCCTGCATCCGCTCGCGCCCGGCGAGCGCTATCTCCTGGGGATTTTCCTGGTGGGGGCTTACCAGGAGATCCTGGGCGACATGCACAACCTCTTCGGCGACACCAATGCCGTCAATGTGGAGCTTGCATCGGACGGCACCTACCGCCTCACGGAGCCCCGGCACGGCGATACCGTGGACGACATGCTGCGCCATGTGCACTACGATGCCGGGCAGTTACGCGAGCTTCTGCAGTCCAAGACGCGCCAGGCCGGTCTCGATGCGCCACGGCGCAGGCTCTGCCTGGAGACCCTGGAGGCAGGTCTGCGGGGATATACGTATCTCGAAGACTGAGGGCGGGGGACAGAAGGTGGAACAAGCGGGGATTATCGAGACTTGCATTATTGACTGACGGCCGCCATGCAGCCTGGATGCAGGCTTCGGGAGCCGGCATCTCCTTGTCATTTCGACCGAAGGGAGAAGTCTTGTGTCAGTGGTTTCGGATTTCTCGCTGCGCTCGAAATGACGGGGACAATGTCCCGAAATGACGGGGACAATGTCATTCCCACCACGTCTCCTTGCCAGTCCCGCCGCACTTCCCTGTCATTTCCCGCTGCGCTCGGAATGACAGGCGTCACTTGTATGCTGCATTTCGTGAGGCTTCATGCAGGCTGTCCATGTCATGCATGGAGGCAACTCTCAATATTACCCTTGCGCCGTCATGGACCTGCTGATGATGGCGAGCACGGCTTCCATGCTGTTCTCATGGCTTCTCAACTTGCCGAGAATTTTCTGGAAGGCCGCTTCACTGTACATGTGACTCAGGCTGTTGCGGTCATCCTGCATTTGTATCAGCTTCTCGTACAGGCCGCTGTCCGCCAGTCCGGCAAGGTAGAATTCCTTGATGGCGGATTTCGGGGTTCTGGCATCGATCTGGTGTTCCGCCAGCAGATAGAGCTTGATGAGTTTCCAGGTGAGTTCCGCGCACACTGCGAATTTCTGGATCAGTCCGTTTTGCAGTCCATCCAGTACCACGCCTTCATAAGACCGCAGGTCGAGTGCAAGAAGGTCTTTGAAGCCCTTGAGGGCTTTCTGGTATTGCTCGATCTTTTTCTGCAGGCGTTGGGTTATCTCCATCTGATGGCCTCTTTGAGGGCTTGTGCCTTGAAGGCTTCGTCCTCGACGGCTGTAAAGTCCGTCAGGTCAACGGGGTAGGGGACGATGGATTCTTCCAGGCTGTGACGGATTGCCGCCAGCCGTCTTTCATCCAGCGGTCGGTCGCACAGAAAGCCGATATCGATGTCCGAACACCGGCTTGCCGTACCGCAGGCCCTGGATCCATACAGGAACACTTGGCAATCCATATCCTGCAGGTGCGAGAGGACGATCTCCCGGGCCAGATCGAGATAACGCTGCTCATCATCCTGATGTGATAACGGGGGTGGTTTGCCGCCAGCTTTCATGTGACCAGCCTGATCGGCCGAATGATTGTGATTGCCATTGTAGCGTTTGTCGGGCCGTTGTCCGAGTCCGGATCCCAGTACAGGATCCCACTACAGGATCCCAGTACAGGATCCCAGTACCGGATTCCGGCGCGGGGCCGCGCAGAGACCGGCAGCCGATGGTGTTCCTTCCACGTCCACCGGGGATCACCTTTAATCCCCGATCCTGATCACCACGAAATCGATATGGTTGTGCTTGAGCTTGCGTCGCACGGGCTTGACGGCCTCCAGGCCCTTGAAGGGACCGATGCGCACGCGGTGCCAGGCGGAGCCGTTTTTGATCACCACGGTCTGGATGTCGGACTCGATGCCCAGCAGGGCGAGGCGTGCCTTGAGTTCGTCGGCGTCCTCGTAGTCGCGGAAGGAACCGGCCTGCAGGATGTAGGTGCCGCCCCTGTCCACCTTGGGCAGCTGGCGCAGGGCCTCTTCCAGTTTTTCCCTGGGTATTTCCACTTCCATCTTCGGCAGCAGGGTATAGAAGTCGAAGCGGGGCGCGTCGGGATCCGCCGGTGGCGCCTGCGCCGCCGGCGTCTCGTCTGTCGATGGGGTTGGCGATGGGGCTGGTGATGGGGAAGATGAGGGTGGCGATGCCGCTGGAACGGCCGGGTCTTCGCGCAGAAAGTGGAAAACGGCCGCAGCGCTCAGGCCGATGAAAAGCCCCAGCAGCAGCCACAGCCAGGACGGTGCCGAGGGTTGCGCCGACGGCTTCTTTTTCTTCTTTTTGCGGGTCGCAGCCGGGCGGGCCATGGGCTACATGGCTTCGGGGGCGCTGACGCCCAGGATGCCCAGGCCGTTGGCCAGGACCTGGCGGGTGGCGAGGACCAGGGCGAGACGGGCGTTGCGCAGGGGGGGTGCCTCCACGAGGAAGGCGTGGGCGTTGTAGTAGGTGTGGAAGGCCTGGGCCAGTTCACGCAGGTAATAGGCGAGCTGGTGGGGCTCGTGGGCCAGTGCCGCCGTTTCGATGACCTCCGGATAGCGCGACAGGGTGACGAGCAGGGTCTCTTCGTGTTCCTCCACCAGTTGCCGCAGTTCGGACAGACCCTGCTCCCTGTCCCAGACCAGTCCCTGCTCGGCGAGCTGGCGCATCACGCTGCAGATGCGCGCATGGGCGTACTGGACGTAATAGACGGGGTTGTCGGTGCTCTGGGACTTGGCGAGATCCAGATCGAAGTCCATGTGTTGCTCGCATTTGCGCAGCACGTAGAAGAACCGGGCCGCATCGTTGCCCACCTCGCGGCGCAGCTCGCGCAGGGTGACGAACTGGCCGCTGCGGGTGGACATGGGAATCTTCTCGCCACCCCGGTAGAGACTGGCGAACTGGACCAGGAGCACGTCCAGGCGCCGGGGATCGTCACCCAGGGCGGCCAGCGCCGCCTTGATGCGCGGCACGTAGCCATGGTGGTCGGCACCCCAGATGTCGATCACGCGCTCGAAACCCCGTTCCATCTTGTCCATGTGGTAGGCGATGTCGTGGGCGAAATAGGTGGCCTGACCATTCTCCCGGATCACCACCCGGTCCTTTTCATCGCCGAACTGGGTGGAGCGGAACCACCACGCACCCTCGCGCTCGTAGAGGAACCCGCCCTGCTTGAGGCGTTCAATGGCCCGCTGGGCGATGCCGCGCTCAAGCAGGCTGCGCTCCGAGTACCACGCCTCGTAGACCACGCCGAATTCTTCCAGGTCGCTGCGGATGTCGTCCAGGATGGCCGACAGGCCGAAGTCGAAGATTTTTTCGTAGTCCGCCTCCCCCAGCAGTTCACGGCAGCGGGCGATGAGGGCGTCGATATGGGCCTCCTTGTCGCCGCCGGCGCCTTCGTCGGGCGGCAGATCGGCGAAGACGCGGGCGGCCGGGCGATGCAGGGCCCTGCCTTCGCGGGCATGGAGGTCCGCGGCGATGTCGATGACGTACCGGCCGCGGTAGCCGTTGGCGGGAAAGGGGAGGGTTTCACCGCAGTGTTCCAGATAGCGCAGCCACAGGCTGGTGGCGAGGATATCCATCTGGCGGCCGGCATCGTTGACATAGTATTCCCGATGCACCTGGAATCCGGCCGCCACCAGCAGGTCTGCCACTGCAGCGCCGTAGGCGGCCCCCCGCCCGTGGCCCACGTGCAGGGGACCGGTGGGGTTGGCGGAGACGAACTCCACCTGCACGCGCCGTCCCTGCCCCACGGTGCTGCGGCCGAAGGCCTCGCCGGCGGCGTGAATGTCGCGCACCACCTGGTGGTAGGCCGAAGGCGCGAGACGGAAATTGATGAAACCCGGTCCCGCCACCTCCACTGCGGCCACCGTCTCCATGGCGGGGAGGGCCGAGACGATGCGCTGCGCCAGCTCACGCGGCGCACGGCGTGCCTGGCGCGCGAGGATCATGGCGACGTTGCAGGCGAAATCACCGTGGCGCCGGTCCCGGGTGCGTTCGATCTGGATCTCCAGGGCGAGGTCCGCGGGCAGTTCGCCCGCATCCTGCAACCGTGTCACGGCCTGGGCGACGAGTTTTTCCAGCGCATGTTTCATCGGTGGGGAGGGACTCCATCGGCAAAGCGCCTATTATCGCCGCTGGCCGCCGACATGCAAGGCCGCCTTTTCAGCGGCCGTCTTTTCAGGGACAGGGCAAGGGCAGACACCGGGACGGGACGGTCAGAACATTTCCTGCGGATCCACGTCCACCGACCAGCGCACCCGGCGCGCCGAGGGCAGGCCTCCCAGGCGCGGTACCAGTGTCGCCAGCAGGCGATGGAGGGGGGCGCGGTGCCGCGCCTGCAGGAGGAGCTGGACGCGATGGCGTCCGGCCCGGCGCGCCATGGGGGCCGGCGCCGGCCCCAGGCATTGCACCCCTGCGGGAGCGAGCGCCCGGGCTTCCCGGGCGACGGCCTCGAGAAAGACCCTGGGCATCTCTTCGTCCACGGCCTCGGCCCGCAGCAGGACCAGCGCCCCGCAAGGGGGGAGCTGGGCGGCACGGCGTTCCGCCAGGAGTCGTTCACAAAGGGCCGGGTAGTCCTGGCGCAGCAGCGGTGCAAAGACGGGATGTTCGGGGCAGCGGGTCTGGATGAGCACCTCGCCGGGCAGGTCGGCGCGGCCCGCCCGCCCCGCCACCTGGAGAATGAGCTGCGCCATGCGCTCCGTGGCCCGGAAGTCGGCGCCGAACAGGCCCTGGTCCGCATCCAGGATGCCCACCAGGGTGAGGCGGGGCAGGTGGTGGCCCTTGGCGATCATCTGGGTGCCCAGCAGGATCTGGCGCCGGCCCTCGCGGAGCCGCGCCAGCAGGTGTTCCAGGCTGTGACGGCGCCGGGTGCTGTCGCGGTCGATACGCACGATGTCTGTTTCAGGGAAGTGCCGCGCCAGGGCCTCTTCGACCCGTTCCGTCCCCTGTCCCAGGGCCAGCAGGGACTGGGCGCAGTCGGGACAGTGACTGAAGGTGTCGCGGCGGCTGTCACAATGGTGACAGCGCAGTTCGTTCTGTCCACGGTGCAGCACCAGATGGGCGTCGCAGCGCGGGCAGCAGGCGATCCAGCCGCATCCGGGACAGTAGAGGGTGGGGGCATAGCCGCGCCGGTTGAGGAACAGCAGGACCTGCCGGTCACGTGAGAGGTGCTCGGCCACGGCGGACAGCAGGGGGCGGGACAATCCCTCGTCCATGACCTGGGTACGGCTGTCGATGAGGCGCAGGCGCGGCGGCGCGGCGCCTCCCGCCCGGCTTGTCAGGCGCAGATGCCGGTAACGCCCCCGGGCGGCGTTGTCCAGGGATTCCAGGGCGGGGGTGGCCGAGCCCAGCACCACGGGGATGCCGCTGCGCCGGGCACGCATCACGGCGATGTCGCGGGCGTGGTAGCGGAAGCCGTCCTGCTGCTTGAAGGAGGGGTCGTGCTCCTCGTCGATGATGATGAGGCCGGGACGGGCCAGGGGCGTGAATACGGCGGAGCGGGTGCCGATGACCACGGCGGCCCGGCCGTCGCGGGCCGCAAGCCAGGCCTCCAGGCGTTCCCTGTCGCCGAGACCCGAGTGCAGAACGGCCAGGGGCGAGTGCAGGTGTCGCCGGAAGCGGGCCACCAGCTGGGGTGTGAGTCCGATCTCCGGGACGAGCACCAGGGCCTGGCGTCCTGCCGCCACCACCTGCTCGATGAGCCGGAGATAGACCTCGGTCTTGCCGCTGCCGGTGACGCCTTCGAGCAGGAAGGCCTGAAAGCGTTCCAGGTCCGCGGCGATGGCGGTGACGGCGGCCGCCTGGGGAGGGTGGAGGTGCGGCGGCCGGTAGACGGCCTGCGAGGGCGCTTTGCCTTCAGGGCGCGCATCGTCTCCCGTGAGGATCTCCAGCCACCCCTTGTCCACCAGGGTCCGCAGCACCTTGCCGCCTGCGATATCAGCCAGGGCGGCAGGCGCCAGGCCTTCGGGGTGCTGCCGCAGCCGGCGCAGCAGCGCGGCCTGGCGAGGGGCACGGATGAGCCCGTCCGGATCCACGGCCTGACCCGCCGCGGTGAGGCGGTAGCGCCTGGACATCGACGGGGAGGCCGCAGGACGCCCCCGGCGCAGCAGGGTGGGCAGGGCGGTGGCAATGACCTCACCCAGGGGGTGGTGGTAATAGTCTGCCGCCCAGCGCAGCAGGGCCAGGATGTCGGCAGGCAGGACAGGCGCCTCGTCGAGCAGTGCCGTGGCCCGCCTCAGGCGACGGCGGGGCAGGGTGCTGGTGGCCGCGGTGTCCAGCACCAGGGCGATGCGAGACTGGCGGCCGAAGGGGACCCGCAGCCGCATGCCGGGGCGGATGGCCTCGAGGGGGCGGTCCGCAGGCGGCAGATAGTCGTAACTCTGAAAGAGCGGGGCAGGGACGGCAACGGAAACAACCCCCTCTCCCGGCTCGCTGTGGGCGGGTTCCATGGCGGCACAGGGTAACACGAAGGGCATGTTGCCAGGGATGTGTTCCCGGGATGTGTTACCCGTCACATCCGCCGGCCTGCGTGAAAAAAGCCATCCCGGGGCGGCGGTGACTGACCATGAGAGCGCCGCCATGAGGGGGGAGATCATGGCGGGCCAATTAAGAAGGATCTTTTATCAGACTTCTTATCAAGATTGCCTAACTGATTGCCCTGTGGAAACTTTAGGGGTTTTCCACAATTTCTGTGGATAACTTTGTGGAAGAAATGGGATCACAGGGCCTTAAGTCGCGTGAATATTGGGATTTTGATAATTTGCTGACAATTTGAGCCAAAATACAAAATATATATAAATCAGACAGTTAATTATAAATCGACTGCTTGTGCCGGTAAACCGGCATCCCTGTGCGGCGATTTTCCTCCCTCCTGCGCCGACTGTGTATAAGATTACGGAAAAACGCGAAAAAGACTTGACAAGAAGAACCGCGCAGGCTCCTCAGAAGGGTTTCACCACCACCAGAATGACGATGAGAATGAGGAAGAAAACGGGGATCTCGTTGAACCAGCGGTAGAAACGATGGCTGCGGCGGTTCTCTCCGGTCTTGAAGACCCGTACCAGGCGGCCGCAATAGAGGTGATAGCCCACCAGGAGCAGTACCAGCATCAGCTTGGCATGGAGCCAGCCACTGTCCGAATAGGCGGCCCAGGCGTAGTCCAGCAGCAACCAGATGCCGAAGACGAGGGTGAGAATGCCCCCCGGCGTCATGATGCCGTAATAAAGCTTGCGCTCCATGATCTTGAAACGCTCGTCGCCAGGGCTGTCTTCACACTGGGCGTGGTAGACGAACAGGCGGGGCAGATAGAACAGGCCGGCAAACCAGGTGACCATGAAAATCACATGAAAGGCTTTGACCCACAACATGGCATGCCCCTTTTTTCAGAAGAAATGCAGACCGTTACCATTTCCGCGCTTGTTTCACACCTGTTCCACGCTGGCGCGGGCCGGACGCAGCGGCTTCCCGCCCACAGGGTAACCCATGAATGTCCCGGCTGTGAAGTTTGGCAATGAGGGGTTTATCAGAAGTCTTGACTTACAATCCATGGGTGATTAGATTAAGAGACTCATGGGCGGGAGGGAAGCATTCAGCCGTCCAAGATTAATAACAATAATTACAGAAAAACAAAACTCTTGGCGGCTTCCGGCCGCTTTTTTTTGCCTGTATCCTTGCCTGTAACGGGCCTGTAACGGGCCTGTAACGGGTGTCCTGTCCCAGCACTGTCTGCCCCGGTTCCCGTTGCCGTTTCGCTGTCCGATCTCATCCCCGTTCAGATCCGCCTGCAGATCATGGAAAAAGCCAGGGATGCCACCGTGGAACTGTGGGCGCTGTTTGCCAGCGCCTTTGTTTCGGCTTCGCTCTTGCCAGGGGGGTCGGAGGCCCTGCTGTACTGGCTTGCGGGGCAGGGCCGTCATGAAACGCTGACCCTGCTGCTGGTGGCCGGCGCCGGGAACACCCTCGGCGGGATGAGTTCCTGGGGGCTGGGGCGTCTTCTGGCATGGCGCTGGCCCGGCCACCGGCTGCTGCGAAGGCCCGCGCAGAAGTCGGCGCTGGCCCGGTTGCGGCGCTGGGGCAGCCCTGCATTGTTGCTGTCCTGGCTCCCCGTCGTGGGCGATCCCCTCTGTCTTGCCGCGGGCTGGCTGCGCGTGGGATTCTGGCCGGCCCTGTTGTTCGTCGCCGTGGGCAAGCTGCTGCGTTACGGCGTGGTGCTGGGCATGGCCTGATCGCGGTCGGAGGTCGGATGAGGGAGGCGGCGAGCCGGACGTGATTCTGGCCGTGATTCTGGCCGTGATTCTGGCCGTGATTCTGGCCGTGATTCTGGCAGGGGGGGTGCTCAGCTCAGGAGGCGGCCGGGGACCCGGCACTGGTCAGGTGCCCGGGTGCCACGGCATCGAGGCCGTTTTCGAGGACGCTGGCCTGGAGGCCGTACTGGGCCAGGACGAAGGCGGCGGCGGAGCTGCGCCGTCCCGTCTGGCAATAGCAGATATAGGGCACGGCGGGATCCAGTTCGCGCGCTTCCCGGTGCAGGTCGCGCATGGGGATGTTGAGGGCACCGGGCAGGTGGCCGCGCCGGTATTCTGCGGGCAGGCGCACGTCTATCCAGCGGGCACCGCGTGCCACGGCCTCGCATGCGCTCTCGAAGCTTTGCCAGCGCAGGGTGGGTTGTTTCAGAAGCTGGAGAAAATCTTCCTTGGAAAGGCGCAGCAGGATACCGTCGGACATCATGGAGACCGTGGCATTGCGGGGGTTGTCGGAGATCAGTGCCGCCTCGCCGAAGGTGTCGCCGGCATTCAGCTCGGCCATTTCGATGGAGTCTTCATCGTCGTCGGGATTGCGCGTGACCATGGCCACGCCCTGGTCGATCATGTAGAAATAGTCGCCGGCATCGCCCTGGCGGATGATGACATCGCCTGCCTTGACCACCACGGGTTCGAGGCGGGTGAGCAGGGTCTCGATATGGGCGGGGGGAAGATTGCGGAAGGTGGGTGACTTGATCATGGTCTTGAGCCAGTCACCCTTGTTGATGGTGATGATGCCATCCTCGCACATCACCACTTCCTCTTCCGGCGCCGAGATCTGACCCCAGGTGATCAGGGTGTCCAGCAGCTCCTTGTCGATGTAGACGACTTCCGCCGGCGTGGCGGCGGTAGCGGTGTAGCGACGCGGTTTCTCGTCGGCCACGGGATGCCGGGCTTCCTCGCTGCCGCCCTGGAGAAGCTTCCTGACGGTGCTGCCGGCGCGGGAGAGTTCCAGGCTGCCGCGCAGCAGATAGATGGTCTGCCCGTCGGATTCACCCTCACGGAACAGGCAGGCACCTGCCTCCAGGGTTTCCCGGCGCGAGAGCCGGGCCAGTTCCCGCAGCTGGTCGTGGGCCAGCGCGGAGAGGGGCTCCAGCGCGCGCAGGCTTTCGAGCTGCATTTCCTGTTCCGGTACGGCCATGACTGCGTGTCGTTTCCTGTTGTCGTACGTCCCCATCCCTCGTGATGTATGCCCAGAAGCCGGCATACCCCGGGACGAGGTGAATATCCCCCCAGGTCGCAGGCTGTTCCCGTGGGCAAGCCGTGGTAGACTCTGCTGTCCCCGAGGCCCTGCTTCTTTGCCCCGTCGCCCTGGTATCATCGGCATATTCGGAAAAAACTTCACAAAGTGACCATCATGACGGAACCGGCGGCCCGTATCCGCGAGATCCCCTACAACTACACCTCATTTTCCGACCGTGAGATCGTCATCCGCTTTCTCGGCGAGGCGCAATGGACGGTGCTCAACCGTCTGCGTCGCGAACGTCGCACGGGGCGCTCGGCGCGCATGCTGTTCGAGGTGCTGGGGGACATGTGGGTCGTCGTGCGCAACCCTTATCTCCAGGACGATCTGCTGGAAAATGCGCGGCGCTGGCGTTCTCTCACCCGGGCCCTGCACCACCGCCTGGATCAGATCGTGGCCCGCGCCGAAGACAACGAGCTGGCCCTGCAGCTGGTCGCGGCGGCGCGCCGCGCGGTGCGTGATTTCGAGGACTGGCTGCCCCGCCAGCGTCAGTTGCGCCGGGCGGCCTTGCAGCGCCTTTCGCAGGTGACGCGACGCGACAACATCGATTTCGGCGGCCTCGCCCGCGTCGCCCATGTCACGGACGCCACCGACTGGCGCGTGGAGTTTCCCTTCGTCGTGATCACCCCCGACAGCGAGGAGGAGATCCAGCCCGTGGTGCAGGCCTGTATCGACCTGGGGCTCACCATCATCCCCCGCGGCGGCGGCACGGGTTACACCGGCAGTGCCGTGCCGCTCCATCCCGACACGGCGGTGATCAACACGGAGAAGCTGGAGGGGCTGGGCCCCGTGGAATACCGCCGCCTGCCCGGCGTCGACCGGGAGGTGGCCGTGGTGCGTGCCGAGGCGGGCGTGGTGACCCGCCGGGTGGCGGAACTCGCCGAAAGGCATGGCCTGGTGTTCGCCGTGGATCCCACTTCCCAGGATGCCTGTACCATCGGCGGCAACATCGCCATGAATGCCGGCGGGAAGAAGGCGGTGTTGTGGGGCACCACCGTGGACAACCTCGTGTCCTGGCGCATGGTGACGCCCGATGCCCACTGGCTGGAGGTGGAACGCCTGGATCACAACCTGGGCAGAATCCACGACCAGGCGGAGGTCCGCTTCCGTATCACCCGCTATGCGCCGGACGGCGTGACGGTCCAGGGCGAACCCACGGAGCTGAAACTGCCGGGGCGCGCCTTTCGCCGTGCCGGACTGGGCAAGGACGTCACCAACAAGTTTCTCGGCGGCCTGCCCGGTGTGCAGAAGGAAGGCTGCGACGGTTTCATCACCTCGGCGGTGTTCCTGCTCCATCGCCAGCCCCGTCACGGACGCACCGTGTGCCTGGAATTCCACGGCCCCGACATCAAGGGCGCCGTCGATACCATTGTCGAGATCGTCCGTCATTGCGAAGCCAGGGAGGGCGTCCTGCTCGCAGGGCTGGAGCATCTGGACGAACGCTATCTCAAGGCGGTGGGTTATGCCCCCAAGGCACCGCGTCCCGGCCTGCCCAAGATGGTGCTGCTCATGGACCTGGCGAGTGACGACGAGGACCGCCTGGGCGAGACCGCGGCAGCGGTGGTGCGCATCGCCAACCGGCGCCAGGCCGAGGGCTTCGTCGCCGCGAGTCCCGAGGCGCGGCGGCGCTTCTGGGCCGACCGCGCCCGCACCGCCGCCATCGCCGCCCACACCAACGCCTTCAAGATCAACGAGGACGTGGTCATCCCCCTGGAGCGCCTGGGCGAATACAGCGAGCACATAGAGCGCATCAACATCGAACAGTCCACGCACAACAAGCTGCGCATGATCGAGGCCCTGGATACCTTTCTGCGCGACGAGCTGCCCCACATGCGGCTCCTGCCGGAGTCCGAGGCGAGCCAGGAGGACCGCGCCATCATTGCCACCAAGATCGATGCCGCGCGTGCGCATCTGACCGCAGTGCGCGAGCGCTGGGAAAGGCTGCTCGCACACCTGGACGATCCGGCCCTTGCGCATGAGACACTGTTCGATGCGCCGGCGCGCGCCCGCTGCCGTTCCGGCGACCGGGTCCTGGACCTGCTGCTGCGCCGTGACCAGCGCATCTCCTACCGCAGCGAGGTGGAGCGCCCCCTGAAGGAGATCTTCGGGGGCCTGGAGTATGCGCCGGTACATGCGCGCTTCGATGAAATCCATCACCGCATCCGTTCCGGCCGACTGTTCGTCGCGCTGCACATGCATGCCGGCGACGGCAACGTGCATACCAACATCCCGGTCAATTCCAACGATTACGAAATGCTCCAGGAAGCGGAGCGTATCGTGGACCGCATCATGGCGCTGGCGGTCTCCCTGGGGGGAGTGATCTCGGGGGAGCACGGCATCGGTCTCACCAAGATCCAGTATCTGGAACCCGAAGCCCTGGAGGCCTTTGCACGGTACAAGGAACGTATCGATCCCCGCGGCGTGTTCAACCGCGGCAAGCTGCTGCCGGGTTCCGGCCTGGAGCGGGCCTACACCCCCTCCCTGCGGCTGGTGCAGCAGGAGGCCCTGATCCTGGAAGAGAGCGAACTGGGCGCGCTCAACGACGACATCCGTCATTGCCTGCGCTGCGGCAAGTGCAAGCCGGTGTGCAGCACCCACGTACCACGCGCCAACCTGCTCTATTCGCCACGCAACAAGATCCTCGCCACGGGCCTGATCCTCGAGGCCTTTCTCTACGAGGAACAGACCCGCCGCGGTGTCTCGGTGCGCCATTTCGACGAACTGGCCGACGTCGCCGACCACTGCACCGTCTGTCACAAGTGCCTGCCCGCCTGTCCCGTGGACATCGATTTCGGCGACGTCTCCATCCGCATGCGCAATATCCTGCGCGCCCGCGGGCAGCAGCGGCTCAACCTGGGCACGCGCCTGGCCATGGCCTACCTCAATGCCACCGATCCCCTGCGCATCCGCGCCTTGCGCACCGGCGTCGTGCAATGGGGCAGCCGCGTGCAACGCCTGGGACATCGGCTGGCCAGGCGCCTGGGGCTGGCCGGCGGGCGGAGACGGCCCGCCGCCACCACCGGGAAGCCCGCCATCCCCGTGCAGGTGATCCATTTCGTGAAAAAGCCCCTGCCGGGCAATCTGCCCAGTCGCACCACGCGGGCCCTGTTGGGCATCGAGGACAAGACTCTGGTGCCCATCCTGCGGGATCCGCAGCGCACCAGCGAGGATACGGAGGCCGTGTTCTATTTTCCCGGCTGCGGCTCGGAACGCCTGTTCAGCCAGATCGCCCTGGCCACCCTGGCCATGCTCTACGAAGCGGGCGTGCAGACGGTGTTGCCGCCGGGTTACCTCTGCTGCGGTTATCCCCAGCGCTCGGTGGGTGACGACCTCCGCGGCCGCCAGATCACCACGGAGAACCGGGTCCTGTTCCACCGGGTGGCCAATACGCTCAACTACCTGGACATCAAGACGGTCATCGTTTCCTGCGGCACCTGCATGGATCAATTGCTCCTCTATCAGTTTCAGGAAATATTTCCCGGGTGCCGCCTCCTGGACATTCACGAATATCTCCAGGAAAAGGGCGTGGCCCTCACGGACGTGCCGGGGGTCCGCTATCTCTATCATGACCCCTGTCATGCCCCCATGAAGCAGCACGATCCCCTGCAGGTGGCTTCGGGCCTGCTGGGCGGGGCCGAGGTACGGCTTTCGGACCGCTGCTGCGGGGAGGCGGGCACCTTCGCGGTCTCCCGTCCCGATGTTGCCACCCAGGTGCGGTTCCGCAAGGAAGAGGAATTGCGTCAGGGGATCCGGGAACTGACGGGCACGACGCAGGTGACCGGGGGCGAGGTGAAGCTGCTGACTTCGTGTCCCGCCTGCCAGCAGGGCCTGTCGCGCTATCGCGAGGACACGGGCCTGGAGACAGACTATATCGTGGTGGAGCTGGCCAACCGTCTCCTGGGCGAGGGCTGGCAGCAGCGTTTCATCGAGCGGGCACAGGCCGGGGGGATCGAGCGGGTGTTGTTGTAGGATGATACGCTGGGCGTCCAGAGGAGTAGAGGATTCAGCAGAGGGCTGATGCCGGATCGCCTTGCTGCACACGGCATGCCGACTGCAAGTCGGCGCTCCTTACGCTTCACGCCTTACCCCTCGCACCTCACACAAATCACTTCCGCAGCAACCAGAAAATCAGGCTCAACACCAGACTGATGAGAACCGCCGTGGTCACGGGAAAGTAGAACCGGAAGTTGTCCCGTTCCACCACGATATCCCCGGGGAGGCGCCCCAGACCGCTCTTGGCGAGCCAGGGCCAGAGGATGCCCGCCAGCACCAGGATGAGGCCGATGGTGATGAGGGTCTTCTGCATGGCGCGGGACTCCCTCTTGAAAATGGCCTCAGGTCAGTTTTCTGACCCCCTGTTCCGTGCCCAGGAGCAGCACGTCGGCGGGCCGACGGGCAAACAGGCCATTGGTGACGATGCCCACGATCTGGTTCAGTTCCGACTCCAGCTGCACGGGATCCAGGATCTCGAGATTGTGAACGTCGAGGATCTGGTTGCCGTTGTCGGTGACGAAGCCTTCACGCAGCACCGGCCTGCCGCCCCGCTGGAGGAGCTGGCGGGCGACATAACTGCGGGCCATGGGAATGACCTCGATGGGCAGGGGAAAGGCGCCCAGGACGTCCACCAGCTTGGAATCGTCGGCGATACAGACGAAGGTGCGGCTGACGGCAGCGACGATCTTCTCGCGGGTCAGGGCACCGCCACCGCCCTTGATCAGATGCAGGTACTTGTTGCTCTCGTCGGCTCCATCCACATACAGGGGCAGCTCGTCCACGGCATTGAGATCCAGCACCGGGATGCCGTGGGACTGGAGCCGTTGGGCAGTGGCCTCGGAGCTGGCTACCGCGCCGTCGATCTTGTGCTTGATGCGTGCCAGGGCATCGATGAAATGATTGGCGGTGGAACCGGTGCCCACGCCGACGACGGTGCCGGCCTCCACGTATTCCAGCGCCGCCTCGGCGGCCATTTTCTTCATGTCGTCCCGTGTCATGCGTGGTCTCTCCCTTCGGGCTGATACAATGCAACCATGATAACCACAGCATGCCTGATTGTCATGAGGCGGCAGACACAGGATGCTGAGCAACGGGAGAGGAATGGCGTGAGAAATCATTATCTGACCAGAATACTCAAGGCACGGGTCTACGACGTGGCGCGCGAAACCCCCCTGGAACGCATGGCGGCGCTTTCGGCGCGCATGGACAACGAGATACTGCTCAAGCGCGAGGATCTGCAGCCGGTCTTTTCCTTCAAGCTGCGCGGTGCCTACAACAAGATGGTGAACCTGAAGCAGGCGGCGCGGGAGAAGGGCGTGATCGCGGCCTCGGCGGGCAACCACGCCCAGGGGGTGGCCCTTGCGGCGCAACGCCTGGGGATCCAGGCCCTCATCGTCATGCCCCGGACCACGCCGGGCATCAAGGTGGAGGCGGTGCGCCACTGGGGGGCACGCGTGGTGCTTCACGGTGACACCTATGACGAGGCCTGCGCCAGGGCCTGCGAACTGGGCGCGGAACGGGGCATGACCTTCATTCATCCCTACGACGATCCCGATGTCATTGCCGGGCAGGGTACGGTGGCGGCGGAGATCCTCCATCACAGTGCCGACGGGCTGTACGCCCTATTCGTGCCGGTGGGCGGCGGCGGCCTCGTGGCAGGCGTGGCCGCCTACGTCAAGGCGCTCTATCCCCGGATCAAGGTGATCGGGGTGGAGCCGGACGATGCGCCGTGCCTGCACGCCGCCCTCAAGCATGGGCGCCGGGTGGTGCTGGACCAGGTCGGCATCTTTGCCGACGGCGTGGCCGTGCGCCAGGTGGGCAAGGAACCGTTCCGTATCGCCCGCGACTGCGTGGACAGTGTGGTCCTGGTGAGCACGGACGAGATCTGCGCCGCCATCAAGGACATCTTCGATGACTGTCGCACCATTGCGGAACCCGCGGGGGCCCTGGCGGTGGCGGGTCTGAAGAAATACGTACAGCGCCGTCGCCTGCGCGACCGGCGCCTCGTGGCCATCAACAGCGGCGCCAACATCAACTTCGATCGTCTGCGTCATGTCGCCGAGCGCGCCGAGGTGGGGGAACGCCGTGAGGCCCTGCTGGCCGTCACCATCCCGGAGCGACCGGGCAGTTTTCTCAAGTTCTGCCGGGTGATCGGCAAGCGGGGCATCACCGAGTTCAATTATCGCTATGCCGATCCCAGGCGCGCCCATGTCTTTGCCGGTATCCAGCTCAATCATGGCGTGGAAGAGAAGAACGAGATCATCGCCCAGTTGCGCAGCCGCGACTATCCCGTGGTGGACATGACCGACAACGAGATGGCCAAGCTCCATGTGCGTTACATGGTGGGGGGGCGTGCCGGTAACGTGGCGGACGAGACCCTCTATCGTTTCGAATTTCCGGAGCGACCGGGGGCGCTCCTGGACTTCCTGAGCTGCATCGGCCAGCGCTGGAACATCAGCCTGTTCCACTATCGCAACCATGGCGCGGCCTATGGCCGGGTATTGGTGGGCATTCAGGTGCCCGCGCAGGAGAGGGGCGAGCTGCGTGCCTTCCTCGACGGCCTGGGATACGAGTACTGGGAGGAGAGCGGCAACCCGGCCTATGAGCTGTTTCTGGGAGGGGTTTCCTGAAAAGCCTGCGGGGCTTTCCTCAAGTGAAAAGGCCCGCCTTGGCGGGCCTTTTCACGGTCAGGGTGGTTGAAACCGGCTTTGCCGCCGGTTCATCGACCCTGTCACTTCTGATTACTTCTTCTTTGCTGCGGCTTTCTTCTTTGCGGCAGCTTTCTTCTTGGTGGCTGCCTTCTTTTTGGCTCCCGCCTTTTTCTTTGCTGCGGCTTTCTTCTTGGTTCCTGCCCGCTTCTTGGCAGCGGCTTTCTTCTTGGTTGCGACTTTCTTCTTGGTTACGGTCTTCTTCTTGGCGGTTGTTTTCTTTTTCGCAGCAGCTTTCTTCTTGGTGGCTGCCTTCTTTTTGGCGACAGATTTTTTTGTGGCCATTGTATGTCCTCCAAGTGTTAAACGCAGTTAAGTATAAACATCTTTGCACATAATGCCAGTGTTTGCGCAAAAAAATTTATGTTCGAGAGAGTGTATCGACGATCGCCATCGATTCTTGAAAAAAACGCCATGCAGTCGGCAGGACACGATGGTTGCATGTGCCGGGGTATCGGGAACAACACGCGGCCGGCGCGACATGTAAGCGGGAAACACTATGGATACAGGTTCGCGGACAGTCGTGCAGCCGCCATGAAGTACGGTGCTGTCCATGAGTTCTCGACGCTGCAGTCGATTATGGAAGGGTTGTTCTAAGGGTTGTTCCGTTCGGCCAGAGCCAGAATGAATTGCCATTGCGCCGCCGTGACGGGCATCACCGAGAGGCGGCAGCCACGCTGTACCAGCGGCAGTTCAGCCAGTTCGGGGTGCTGTTTCAACTCGGACAGTGGCACGGGGCGGGCCAGCGCGCCCAGGAAACGGACGTCCACCATGTACCAGCGCGGATTGGCGTGTGTGCTCCGGGGGTCGTGGTAGGGACTGTGGGGGTCGAAGGCCGTGTGGTCGGGATAGGCGGCCCGGCAGATCTCGACAATGCCGACGATGCCCGGCCTGACACAATTGGAGTGATAGAAAAAGGCCTGGTCGCCCTCCGCCATGGCACAAAGGTAGTTGCGGGCCTGATAATTGCGCACGCCGTCCCAGTGATCCCGTCCCCCCGGCGCCTTGCGCAGGTCGTCGAGACTGAAGACGGACGGTTCGGATTTGAGGAGCCAGTAATTCATGATGAGAAGTGGTAGAGACGTTGTTCCGTGACGAGGCCTTCCATGGGGACGTCCCAGGACCGGCATGGCAGACTGCCTACGCGCTGGAACTCATAGGCCACGCCATAGAAGCGGGGCTTGCGCCAGTGGCATCGCCACAGCAGGTGGGCCAGCGTGCGGTCGTAATAGCCGCCGCCCATGCCCAGGCGGTTGCCCTGCGGATCGAAGGCTACCACCGGCGCGAGTACCAGGTCCAGCTCCCAGGGCCTGGCCAGCCAGTGGCGGGGGCGGCGGGGTTCCGGAATGCCGAAACGGTTGTGGCAGAGGGGGTCGCCCGGGCGGTAGGTGGCGAACCACAGACGCTTGTTGCCGATGCCGTTGAGCACCGGCAGATAACAGCGTTTGCCCATGGCCCAGATGCGCAGCATGACGGCAGTGAGGTCGACCTCGCCATTGCAGGGAAAGTAGCAGGCAATGCGCCGGCTGTTGCGTAACAATGAAGAACCCGCCAGCAGCCGGGCCACGTTCAGGGCGGCAGCACGGCGTTCCTGGCGAGAGAGTCCGCGCCGCCGTGCCCTCATGCGGCGGCGGATGGCGGTGGGGTTTATGCCTGATTTTGTACCGGGTCTTGTGCCGGTCATGAGGGCATGGATCGCAGTCGATGGAGGGACGATAGAGGAAGGGCACCCTCCGCAGTCGCCGTCGTGAACTTTCGCCCTTGAACCAGCGGTTCAGGTGGGGACAACGGTGATATCGCAGGCTTTTCGCTCACAGGCGAACTTGCACAAAAATATCAGCTCTCTGTCCCCCGGGCAGTCAATTAGGCTCAAGAGTTTTTTCCGGTTCACTAACGGGCGCCGCAGGGGATGCCCCATAACCCGAATGCCTTACAGTTCCAGCTGCCGGCTTTTGTCCAGGATGGCCTGGACCCGTTCCTGCACGGCCTGCAGCTGCGGGGTCATCCTTTGTTCATAGTGCCTGACCTGCCGCTGGCATTCCAGCAGCTCATGGGCAATGTTCAGGGCTGCCATGATGGCAATACGGTCCATGCCGATGACCCGCCCGGTATCGCGCACTTCTTTCATTTTCTGGTTGAGATAGCGGGCAGAGGCCAGCAGCGCATCCTGTTCGTCCTCACTGCAGGCGACACGGTATTCCTTGTCCAGGATCTGGATGGTCATGGGCTGGGGGGTGGTCTTCACAGTTCCACCTCCAGGGCCTTGAGGCGCGTGATCATGCCCGCGATCTTGTCCTGGGACATCTGGTTCTTCTGCAGCAGCTTGTGCCGCTCGGCCTGCAGCCGGGTGTTCAACGCCCGCAGGCGTTCGTTCTCCTCCTGGAGCTTTTCACACAGGGCGATGAGCTCGTCGATGGCGGCGACGAGGCGTTCGATGTCCGGTTGCGATTCGGTATGGCTTTCCATGCATGTCACTATAGAGGGGCTGCTTTTGCGGGTCAATGAATTCGTAAGGGGAATTCGTGAGGGGCTGGCTGCCGAAGGCGTTTGTGTTTGTTCTGCCGAGAGGGTATGTTATTGATTGTATTGCATTGGTGAAAGTGGCGGGGTCCTCTGCCGGGTTAATAATTCTGGGCCGGATGGATGGTGAAATGAAATGTCCCGGATCAAGGCGCAAGGCGCAGGCCATGGCAGCGCCCTGGTCAAGCTTTGCAACGCCGAGGCGGAGCATTTCAGACACCAGACACCGGTTCACGAATTCATCAGAGGTTCCCTAAGCGGACTGCTATGGAATTTGCCGAGGTCAACGCGGCCTTCAAGAGACTGGGTATCGCCCAGGAGATTTCGGAGTCTCACGGACTGTTGTGCGGCTTGTGGTGCGCAAGCGGTGGCGTCAGTCTCGATGTGTGGCTGCGCCTGATGCGCAACGAGGATCTGCCCGCCCCGTCCGCGAAGGAAAACGGGGATGATGGGAAGGACGAGGAGGCGGGCGGCAACAGGGTGCCGGCCGCAGCAGCGGCGGCCGGGGAAGACGAAAAGCCGGCCGCCAAGCCGGACGAAGAAGTGCTGCAGCGCCTCTACCGCGAGACCGTGGACCAGCTGGAAAATCCGGCATTCGGCCTGCGCCTGCTGCTGCCCGATGATGAACAGCCTCTCGGCCTGCGGACGGAGGCGCTGGCGGACTGGTGTAAGGGTTTCCTGTTCGGGCTCGGCGTGGGCGGGGTGGAAAACTATCGGCAGACGCCCGCTGCCGTGCAGGAAATCGTCAAGGACTTTACCGAAATCACCCGTGCCTGTCATGAGGAGAACGAAGACAGCGAACTGGACGAGGTTTCTTTCATGGAGGTCATGGAATATGTGCGGGTCGGGGCCATGCTGGTCTACGAGGAACTCCAGGCGAAACGCAGGGAGCAGATGATCAGCGGCGACCGGGTGCTGCACTGAGCGAGGTCCGGCCCACGTGAAGGAGTTTGCCGCGCGTCGCCGACGCCTGATGCACATGATGGGCCGGGGCACCATTGCCATCCTGCCCACCGCGCCTGTGCGCCTGCGCAACCGCGACGTGGAATATCCCTATCGTCCCGACAGCGATTTCTACTATCTCACCGGTTTCCCCGAGCCCGAAGCGGTGGCGGTGCTGCTGCCGGGGCGCAGCCAGGGCGAATACATCCTGTTCTGCCGGGAACGCGATCCCGGGCTGGAGGTCTGGACCGGCCCGCGCGCGGGGCAGGAAGGCGCGCGCGCGCACTATGGTGCCGACGATGCCTTTCCCATCGGCGATATCGACGACATCCTGCCGGGACTCATGGAGAACCGGGAAAAGGTGTTCTACACCATGGGAAGCTGCCCGGAATACGATCAGCGCATCCCCGAATGGCTGCAGCAGATCCGGGCCAAGTCACGGGCCGGGGTCCATGCGCCGGGGGAGATCGTCGCCCTGGACCATCTGCTGCACGAGATGCGCCTGTTCAAGAGCCGGCGCGAGATCTCTCACATGCGCCGTGCCGCCCGCATCAGCGCGGCGGCTCATCGCCGTGCCATGCAATGCTGTCGTCCCGGCCTGTACGAATACCATCTGGAGGCGGAACTGCTCGCCACCTTCATGCGCCATGGTTGCCGCAGTCCCGCCTATCCGCCCATCGTGGGCGGCGGCGGCAATGCCTGTGTGCTGCATTACACCGCGAACGATGCGGAATTGCGCGACGGTGACCTGGTGCTCATCGATGCCGGCGCCGAATACCGGCACTATGCCGCCGACATCACCCGTACCTTTCCCGTCAATGGACGCTTCACCGCGCCCCAGCGGGCCATCTATGAACTGGTGCTGGCGGCCCAGGAGGCCGCCATCGCCAGGGTGCGCCCCGGCAATCACTGGCTGGATCCGCATCAGGCCGCGGTCCGCGTCCTGACCCGCGGCCTGCGCGACCTGGGCCTGTTGCGGGGAGACCTGAGGCATCTGCTCAAGAAAGAGGCCTGTAAACGGTTCTTCATGCACCGGACGGGTCACTGGCTGGGCATGGACGTGCATGATGTGGGAGACTACAAGGTGGGGGATGCCTGGCGCCTGCTGGAACCGGGCATGGTGCTCACCGTGGAGCCCGGCCTCTATATTCCCGCCGGCAGCCGGGGCGTGGCAAAGAAATGGTGGAACATCGGGGTGCGCATCGAGGACGACGTACTGGTCACCCGTGACGGTTGCGACATTCTCAGCAAGGATGTGCCCAAGACGGTGGCCGAGATCGAGGCGCTGGTGGGAACGGCATGCGAGTGAGCAGGGCAGGCCGGGGAGGACTGGGGTGAGGGCGATGAGGGTGATCTCCCTGGTGTGGTATGGTATTGCGCATCAGCCCGGCATATTGGTCTTGCGGCGCACCCATGACGCATCCTGCATTGCACATCACTTTACCCGCGACGACGGGGGATGATTCCCGGTCTGTCATACAGGCATGAACGAAACCGGCGACTATGATCTGCTGATCATCGGGGGCGGCATGGTGGGCGCGAGCCTGGCCTGCGCCCTGGCGGGCAGCGGCCTGCGCATCGCCGTCGTCGAAGCCGTGCCCCTGCGCGCCGATGATCAGCCCAGTTACGATGACCGCAGTATCGCCCTGGCCTACGGCACCCGCTGCATCTTTTCCGGCATGGGGCTGTGGGAGGGACTGCGGGATGCCGTGACACCCATCCGCACCATCCATGTCTCGGACCGGGGACACTTCGGCATCACCCGCCTGCGGGCGGCCGACTATGGCCTGGAGGCCCTGGGTTACGTGGTGGAGAACCGGGCGCTCGGGAGGCTCTTCGCGGCGCGCCTGGCTTCCCTCGATGACGTGGCGCTGCTGTGCCCGGCCAGGCTGGAAAGCCTGGACGTCGGGGACCGCACGGCCTGTGCGGAGGTGGAGATGGCGGGCGCCCGGCACACCCTGCGTGCCCGCCTGGTGGTGGGTGCCGATGGCGGGCGGTCCCTGGTGCGTCGCCTTGCGGGCGTGGCGGTGCGGGAATGGGATTACGGCCAGAATGCCCTCATCGCCAACGTGACGCCGGGTCGCGGCCACGCCCATGTCGCCTATGAACGCTTCACCGACAGCGGCCCCCTGGCCATGCTGCCCATGAGCGGCAACCGCTGTTCCCTGGTGTGGACGGTGCGGCGGGGAGACGAAGCGGCGCTCATGGCGCTGGACGACGAGGCGTTTCTGTCCCGCCTCCAGGCGCGCTTCGGCCGGCGCCTGGGTGTCCTGCGCAGGGTGGGGCGGCGCCAGGTCTATCCGCTCACCCTGGTCCGCGCCACCGGCCGTCCGCCCCCGCGCCTGGCCCTCATCGGCAACGCCGCCCATACCCTGCATCCCATCGCCGGACAGGGATTCAACCTGGGACTGCGGGACGTGGCGGCTCTCGCCGAGGTGTTGTGGACGGCACGGCGCCGGGGCGAGGACCCGGGGGGGCGGGATGTCCTGGCGCGCTACCACCAGTGGCGTCACCGCGACCAGCAGCGGGTGATCGCCCTGACCGATGGGCTGGTACGGCTCTTCTCCAATGAATCGCCACCGCTGGTGATGATGCGCAATCTGGGGCTCACTGCCTTGCAGTGCCTGCCGCCGGCCAAACGACTGCTGGCGCGCCAGTTCATGGGCCTGGCGGGACGCCTGCCCCGGCTGGCGCGGGGCCTGCGCCTGCGCGAGGGGGTGGATTGACCATGGCCCAGCGTTTCGACATCGTCATCGCCGGTGGCGGCATGGTGGGGGCCACGCTGGCCTGTGCCCTGCGCGACAGCGGCCTGCGCATCGCCGTGGTCGAGGCACGGCGTCCTGCCCGTGACTGGCCGCAGGACAGCGTTGACCTGCGGGTCTCCGCCATCAGTGTCGCCTCCGAGCGTATCTTCCGCGCCCTGGGGGCATGGCCGGCCATGGCGGCGCGGGGCATCAGTCCCTTTCTGGAAATGCAGGTGTGGGATGCCGGCGGCAGTGGCAGCATCCACTTCGACAGTGCCGACCTGGGGCAGCCGCGCCTGGGACACATCATCGAGAACCGCGTGATCCAGGCGGCCCTGCTGGACCAGCTCGACACCTGCGAGGCGGTGGAATTGATCTCGCCCGCGGTCCTTGCCTCATGGCAGCGTCACGAAGAGGGTCTGCGCCTGCAGCTGGAGGACGGCAGCGAATTGCGCACCCGCCTGCTGGTGGGGGCAGACGGCGGCGCGTCAAGGGTGCGGACGCTCGCGGGCATCGCCACCCGGGGCTGGAGCTACGAGCAGCGCGCCGTGGTGGCGGTGGTGGAGACCCGGCTGTCCCACGAGCAGACTGCGTGGCAGCGTTTCCTCCCCACGGGCCCGCTGGCCTTCCTGCCCCTGCGGGACGGCCGCAGTTCCATCGTCTGGTCTACCACGCCGCAGCGCGCCGAGGCACTGCTGGCCATGGACGAGGCGGCGTTCTGCAAAACCCTGGGTGAGGCCTTTGACCTGCGCCTGGGCCGGATCCTGGCCGCGGGCCCCCGCGCCGCCTTTCCCCTGCGCCTTCAGCACGCCCTGCGCTACGTGGACCATCGGCTGGCCCTGGTGGGTGATGCGGCGCACATGATTCATCCCCTGGCGGGGCAGGGTGTCAACCTGGGACTGCTGGATGCCGCGGCCCTGGCCCAGGTCATCGGCGAGGCCGTCGCCGCCGGTCGCGACTTTGCCGCGCCCACCACCCTGCGGCGTTACGAACGCTGGCGCAAGGGAGACAACCTCCTCACCATGGGGGTCATGGACGGCTTCAAGCGCCTGTTCGGAAACGACTGGCCCCCCCTGCGCCTTGCCCGCAACCTGGGTTTGCGCCTGGCGGACCGCGCCGTCCCCGTGAAGAACCGGCTCATGCGCCACGCCATGGGTCTGCGGGAGGATCTGCCCGCCCTGGCGCGCGGCCCCCTCTTCGGTTGCTGAGTCGGGGCCGCAGGCATCGTGCGTGTTTCAGGCGAGGCGTAGCTGTGGGTCTGTTTGAAATCATCGCCGTGCTCATCTCCCTGGCCGCCCTGTTCAGTTATCTGAACGAGCGTTTCATCCGCCTGCCCGCGACCATCGCGCTCATGCTCATCGCCCTGCTCCTCTCCCTGGGCCTGATTGTCCTGGACCTGCTGGGGCTGGGCATGGCGGAAAGGGCGGAGGTCCTGCTGGGCCAGGTGGATTTCAACCAGACCCTCATGCACGGCATGCTCAGTTTCCTCCTCTTCGCCGGGGCGCTGCATGTCAATCTCGAAGACCTGGCAAGGCAGAAGTGGGTGATCGGCCTGCTGGCGACCCTGGGCGTGGTGTTGTCCACTTTCATCATTGGTTTTCTGAGCTGGTGGTTGTTGGGGCGCATCGGTATCGAGTTGCCCCTGATCTATTGCCTGCTCTTCGGCGCCCTCATCTCGCCGACGGACCCCATTGCGGTGCTGGGCATCCTCAAGACGGCCAATGCGCCCAAGAGCCTGGAGACCAAGATCACCGGGGAGTCTCTCTTCAACGACGGCATCGGCGTGGTGGTCTTCCTGGTGATCTTCGGCATCGCCGTGGAGGGCCGCGAGGCCGGCGTGGTCTCCGTGGCCGAGCTGTTGCTGCTGGAGGCGGGCGGCGGGATCCTCTTCGGCCTGCTGCTGGGCGGACTGGCCTATTATCTCCTGAAGAGCGTGGACAACTATTCCGTCGAAATCCTGATTTCCCTGGCGGTGGTCACCGGCGGCTATGCCCTGGCGGAGGCCCTTCATCTCTCCGCCCCCATCGCGGTGGTGGTGGCGGGACTGCTCATCGGCAACCATGGTCGCCTGCTGGCCATGTCGGCGCACAGCCGCGAACACCTGGACACTTTCTGGAAGCTGGCGGACGAGATCCTCAATGCCGTGTTGTTCGTCCTCATGGGGCTGGAGATCCTGGTGCTGACCTTCTCCGGCCAGTACCTGGTGGCGGGCGTGTTGCTCATCCCCATCGTTCTGTTTGCCCGCCTCGTCAGCGTCGCCGTGCCCGTGGCCCTGCTGCGCCACCGGCGCCGCTTCAGCCCCCATGTGGTGAAGGTAATGACCTGGGGGGGCTTGCGCGGCGGCATCTCCGTGGCCCTGGCCCTGTCCCTGCCCGACGGTCCCGAGCGGGACGTGATTCTCGTGGTGACCTATGTGATCGTGGTCTTTTCCATACTCGTTCAGGGACTCACCATCGGTCGGGTACTGAAACGCGCCTCGTTGGACGCGGAATGAGAGGGAAGTCGCTCATCCAGGCGCAGGCAGCGGCTTCGCCGCCTGCAGCACACCCTGGTTGACCACCCGGTTACGCCCGCCTTTCTTGGCCGCATAAAGTCCCTTGTCGGCCTGGCACACGAGCTGGTTGCCATCGAAGTCGGATCCGGCCGTGGGATCAAAGGTGGCGAGGCCGATGGATATGGTGACCTGGAAGCGTTCGCCGTCCGCCAGTTCGAAATGGCGCGCCGCGATGGCGCTGCGAATGCGCTCGGCCACTTCCGTGGCGGCGGCGCTGTCGGTCTGGGCCAGCAGGGCGGCGAATTCCTCGCCGCCATAACGGGCCAGGACATCGTTGCCCCGCAACTGGCTCCGGATCAGCGTGGCCACCTCCATGAGCACCCGGTCCCCCACCTGATGGCCGTAACGGTCGTTGACCTGCTTGAAGTGGTCCACGTCCAGGAGCAGGCAGGTCAGGGGGTGCGCATCGCGTTTCGCCGCGGCCACCTCCTCGGCCAGGCGCTGGTCGAAGAAGCGGCGGTTGTTGACGGCCGTGAGCGTGTCGGTGAGACCCTGGCGCTTGAGGCGCTCGTGGTTGACGGCATTCTCCAGGCAGATGGCCACAACCGCTCCCAGGTGTTCGAAAAAGTCCGTGCGCACCCCGCGCACGAAGCGGTGGGCGGCGTGGCTGCCCAGGTTGAGGCTGCCGATGAGGCGGCCGTGGCGCACCAGGGGCAGCAGGGCGACACTGGCGGGGCGGCGCCGGCCGGGAAACAGGGCGGCATGCTGGCGCGGCCGGTAGGGTCCCAGGGTGGGGAAGAGGGAGCGGGGATAGAGATGCGCCAGGCTGCCGGGCTCGGTGGCGAACATCAGCGTGGGGTGTTCCAGCAGCTTGCGGTTCTGGGACTCCAGGATGCGCTGGATCTCGTATTCCGGGTCCAGCAGGATGAGCGTCACCGTGTCCCACTTGAACGTGGAATAGTCGGGATAGAGCAGGGTCTCCATCAGCTCGGAGAGGGCGTTGATGCCGATGAGGCGCAGTTCCAGGGCCTGGAAACGGCGCAGCTTGCGCTCGTTCTCGCGCGCCTGGGCCACGAATTCCTCCAACTGGTGCCGCAGCAAGCGGTTGTCGGCGAGGAGATCCTTGGCGGTGGGCATGACGCTTCCAAAGATACAGGATCCGGGCGGGAAGATACAATCACGGCAGCGCCTGTACGGAATCACCGGCACAGAATCACCGGTACAGAACGGCTGTCGGCCAGGACCCTCAGGCCCCGGTCCTTTCCTGACCCAGTTCCTGGTTCAGTTCCAGGCGCTCCATGAGGTAACACAGACAGTCCTGCCGGATCACCTGGCTGTCCAGCGTGAGCATGGAGGGCATGACCGGCACGCGGGTGCGGATCTCGTCGTTGTCGTAGCTGAAGAACGACTCGTTGACTTCCCGGTCCGCCTCGTCGCGGACTTCGAGGCGCACGGGACGCGGGCTGTTGATGCGGCCAAAGCGCGTGGCCGGTGGCAGCTCGCAGAAATTGAGCCGGTCCAGGTCTTCCTCGAACTGGATGTCGGTGGCGGTGCGGCCGAAGCCGAAACTGATGCCGGGCGGAATCTTCACCTGGGCCACGGTGTGGAACAGGTCGATGTCGCCGCGGGCCACGGGATGCCGGGGAACGGCGTTGAGCCGGAGCACGGATTCCAGGAAATTGTGCGCGTGCGCCACGCCCTGGGGATCGCCCGGGCGGCCGCATTCCAGGGTGACCGCCGGGCACAGGCGGGCGAATGCCGCCGACTGCACGCCGGCGGGGCGGGTGAAGTAGACCACGGTCCGGCTGAAGAGGGCGGCCAGATGGAGGAAGCCGTGTTCGAGGCGGTTGACGCAGGCGTAACGGGGGTTCTGCCCCGTATTGTTGTGGATGTCCACGCTGGCAAAGACCTCGCGATGGGCCATGCTCCGGACCACCTGCTGCATGATCTCGTGCTCGGGGGTTCCCTCGCCCTCCCAGATGCGGTTGTAATCGGGCTGGTGGTCCAGGCGGCGCAGGCCATAGCGGGCCGCGGCGACGTTGCCGATGAACAGGGACAGGGCGCGGGGCAGCTCGCGCCCGGCGTGATGACGCAGCAGTGCCTGGATCGCCAGCAGTCCGCTGTATTCGTTGCCGTGCAGGAGGATGGACACGAACAGGGGCGCGCTGCGCCGTCCCGGGAGATGAATCAGCGTCGGTCCGGGGAGGATCTCGTGGAGCTGCCTGGCCTCTGCTTCCAGCAGTCCCGCGGGCAGGTGTTCCGCAACGTTCAGCATGGCGGCGTCACAGGTATCATTTCACAGGGGATTTCACAGGGGATTTCACGGGGGGATTTCACGGGGGGATTTCATAGGGGCCATTCGTGTACCGGCTTGCCGCTTTCCTGGCGTGCCAGGTAGGCGGCGGTGAGCGTCGCCATGTCACACTGGTGTCTTTCCACATAGGCACGCTGCCAGGCGGCGCCGGTCCGGCCGCTGCGCACGCGAGACTCGACGATGTCCAGGTAGCGCTCCCCCACTGCCGGGTCCAGGCCCAGTGCCGCCAGGCCGCGGCGCGCCAGGGGCAGGAGTTCCTCCAGCAACAGGTCCTGTATGTTGCCCCGCCGGCCATCCAGCCATTCGACCTTGGCGCGCAGGCCGTTGCGGGCCGCGGCGTAGAAATTGCGGCGTGCCGTATCGAAGTCCATGACATCCTCTGGTGGCGGTTGCCGTGTGGCCAGGGCCTGTACCAGCCCGAAATAGAAGGCGGCGTTGGCGAAACAGTCGGTCACCGTGGGGCCTGCGGGCACGACACGATGCTCGATGCGCAGGTGGGGCCGGCCTTCCGTGTCGAAGCCGATGAGGGGGCGGTTCCAGCGCCAGATGGTGCCATTGTGCAGGCGCAGATGGGCAAGGCGTTGCGGGGGCTCGTCCATCACGGCCGGCAGCAGGACGGGAAAACAGGCGAGGTTTTTTTCATAGCACTCGTAGAGGCTGTCGCGGACGAAGCCGGTACCGAAACTCACCCGCCGCTCGGCGCCGCACTCCGGTGAGTCGTAGCCGCCCACGGCGATGGCCTGTTCGAACAGGGGGATGCGGGTCTCGTCCCAGAGATCCTTGCCGAAGAGATAGGGCGAATTGGCGCAGGCGGCCACCATGGGCGCGGACAGGATCAGGGAGGCATTGAAGAAGCGCCGCGCCTGGCCGGCGCCGATCTGCAGGTGGATCTGGAACGAAGTGGCGGCGGCTTCCAGCATGACGTCGTAGTGAGCGGTGCGCAGGTGCTGGCGTCCCTGGATGTCCAGGCCGATGGGTCGGCCGCGGCGCAGGCGCAATACCTGTTCGTTGAGCGCCCGGAAGCGTTCCATGTCCGACATGTTGGCGAGGGTGAGATCCTGGTCGCCCACCGTGGGCAGGGTGCCGATCATGAGCATGTCGCAGTCGAGCGAGCCGGCGATGCGCCGGCAGCGCCGCCAGGTCTCGGCCAGCTCTTCCTCCATGGTGGCGAGGGCATCGCCCTGGAGGGGCAGGGGCCTGCCGTTCATTTCCACATTGAAACGCGCCAGCTCGGGCACCACCAGGATGTCGCCGCTCAGATTCAGAAAGCGTTCGTTGAGCGGGGCGGGATGGTAGTTACGGTCCACCAGCCAGGCTTCCAGTTCGAAACCGCCACGCGGATGGTCCTCGGCGAACACGCCGGACCGGAACCACTGTTCCAGCAGCAGGGTTTCTTCCCTGAGGCGCCGCGTATAGGCCTTGAAGTCCTGCTTGTTGAAGCGGCTGGTGGCGACTTCCTTACCCATGTGGAGGGTCCTTGTGATGGAAAGCTTGTACGATGGCTGCCAGAGAGATTACCAGAGAGAGTGTCAGAGAGATTGCCCGTGATTATGGGATATTTCGTCCCTTGCCGGCAAAACTTGTGGTGCAGGGCTCAGGCATCACCGCGCTGTTCCGAAGCGGTGTTCTCCAGCATGGCACGCAGCCTCTCCAGGCGCCGCGGTGTGCCCACGTCCAGCCAGGCACCGTCGTAGCGTTCGCCGCTGACCTCGCCCGACGCCGCGGCCCGGCGCAGGAGAGGGGCGAGGGGGAAAGGGCCCGCGCTGCAGTTGTCGAACAGGCGGGGATCGTAGAGGCCGATGCCGCTGAAAGTGAGGCACTCCCGGATATTGTCCGGGGCGCAACCGGCCACCCGGCCGTCGTCGGCGAGCGCGAAGTCGCCACGGGCATGATGGGGAGGGTTGGGCACCAGCACGAGATGGGCCAGTCCCGCCAGGGCCATGCGCAGGCGCTGGAAGGGATAGTCGGTCCAGATGTCGCCATTGATCACCAGAAAGGGATCGTCCCCCAGCAGGGGCAGGGCGTGAAGGATGCCGCCGCCGGTCTCCAGGGGGGATTCGCCCTCCCGGCTGTACTGGATGCGCAGCCCGTAGCGGCTGCCGTCGCCCAGGAATGCCTCGATCTGGCTGCCCCGGTAGGCGAGGTTGATGACGATATCGCGGAAGCCCGCAGCTGAGAGCCTTGCCAGATGATGCTCGATGAGGCGTCGCCCGCCGGCTTCCAGAAGGGGTTTGGGCGTGTGATCGGTGAGGGGGCGCAGGCGCTCGCCACGTCCGGCCGCCAGGATCATGGCCTTCATCGGGACACTCCGTGGGGGCGGGCGTCGCTCTCGGCAGGCATCGTTCAGACAGGGGTTTCGGGGCGCAGCGCCCGTCCCAGCAGTGCGTTGACCGCTTCCAGCGGCGCGCGTCCGGCGTGCAGCACCTGGCAGACCTGTTCTGCGATGGGCATCTCGATGTTCCGGCGGCGGGCCAGCGCGGCGATCTCGCGGGCCGTTTCCACGCCTTCCACCACCTGGCCGATGGCCTCCAGGGCCGCCCGTACATTGTGCCGGCGCGCCAGGGCCATGCCCAGGCGGCGGTTGCGCGACTGGTCGTCGGTGCAGGTGAGTACCAGGTCACCCAGTCCCGCCAGGCCGGCGAAGGTCTCCGGCCTGCCGCCCAGGGCCACGCCCAGGCGGGTCATCTCTGCCAGGCCCCGGGTGATGAGGGCGGCGCGGGTGTTGGCACCGAAACCCAGGCCGTCGGCGATGCCGGCGGCGATGGCCAGGACGTTTTTCACCGCGCCGCCCACTTCCACGCCGACGAGATCCGCAGAGGTGTAGGCGCGGAAGCGGTCGTTGTGCAGCAACTCCGCCCAGCGCCGGGCAAAGTCCGGTGTCGAGGCGGCCACGGTGACCGCCGTGGGCAGTCGCGCGGCCACCTCCCGGGCGAAGGTGGGGCCGGAGATCACCGCCAGGGGGCGTGCCTCGCAGAATTCACCCGCCACCTCGTGGAGCAGCCGCCCGCGCCCCGGTTCCAGGCCCTTGGTGGCCCAGGCCAGGCCGCAGCGGGGAGGGAGCAGGGGGGCGGCCAGTGCCAGTGTCTGCCTGAATCCGGCGCTGGGCACGGCAATGAGCACATCGGAGACCCCGGCGCAGGCCTCTTCCAGGGCCGGGCAGGGGGACAGAGTCTCCGGGAAGGCGACCTCGGGGAGATAGCGGCGGTTGCTGCGCGCGAGGCGCAGATCCTTCATGTGGCCGGCATCACGCCCCCACAGCTGTACGCGTGCACCGTTGCGGGCCAGCAATACCGCCAGGGCCGTTCCCCAGGAGCCGGCCCCCAGCACGGCGATGCGGGCGTCGGCGGCTGGCGCCTTATCCGCTGTCATCCGGGCCTGTCATTGCTGCCGGCCCGCCGGGGGTGGCAGGCGGGAAGTCTGTCCCGAAACCGGCATGCCTCAATGGGATGGGGCGGATGGTGGCCCAGCTTGTTCCGGTTGCTGTTTCTTGCGCACTTGGTCATCGTAAATGGCATCGAAGTTGACCGGGGCGAGGAGAAATTCGGGAAAGCCGCCCTTCTTGATGAGGTCGTCCAGCGCCTGGCGCAGATAGGGAAACAGGGTGTGGGGGCAGATGGTGCCCAGCAGGCGGGCCAGCTCCTCCCTTTCCAGGCCCCGGATGTCGAAGATCCCGGCCTGTTGAACCTCGGCCAGGTAGGCCGTCTTGTCGTCCATCTTGGTGGTGATGGTGGCGGTGAGGGTCACCTCGTAGAGGGTCTCGGCCAGGGCGACGGCGGCATTCTGCAGCTGCACGCTGACATCCGGCTGCCATTGGGCCTGGGAAAAGATCTGGGGAGCATTGGGGGATTCGAAGGATGCATCCTTGACATAGATCTTCTGGATGATCATCTGGCGTTGGGGCGCCTGGGCCGCATCCCCGCCTGTATTTGGGTTGGCGTTCGTGTTGTTTTCCGACATGCAATGTCACCCGTGGTTCTGAATGAATGATCTGATGCCCGTTGCTGTGACCAGGAGTCTGTCGAACTTAGAGCTGGTCTACTGCGCCGATGGGAGAGCGCCCGAATCTCCCCGATTTCTCGTTGCGCAGTCCCACTATGTGCCTCAAATCGTGGAGATTCGTTCTCTCTCCCACCCTGCTCGCTATGATCGCCTGAATCCGGCAGACTCCTGGGTCCTGCTGCAGATGGCAGCTATTCTGCACCGACGCCCCATTCGTGTCGAGTGCGTATCGAGGCAGGCCCCGGCTTTGTAACGTTGTAACGTTTTGCAAGTGCTGCCGCGCTCCGGCCGCGGGGGTCAGGCGCCGGTGGTGCGTTTCTCCGCGGATGCCGTCGTGGATTCCCGGTCTGGTTCCGGGAGGGCCGGCGCGTCATCGTCGTGCGTGTCCTGCGTTGCGGAGGATTCCTCCGCGCCCCCGGTGACCAGGGGGAGGCCGGCCCCCTGCCATGCCAGCACGCCGCCATTGAGCTTATAGACGGCCTCGAAGCCTGCTTTCTTGAGCTGGCCAGCGGCCACCGCCGCCCGCTGGCCCGTGCGGCAATAGACGACGACCTTGCGTCCCCGCCATTCCTCCAGTTCGCCGAGGCGGTCGGGAAGCTGGTCATGGGGGATGTTGCGCGCGCCCAGGATGTGGCCTTTTCCGTATTCCTCCTCGCTGCGTGTGTCCAGGAGGGCGGGCTCGTCCCGGTTCATGAGCTGGACCATCTCGTTGGGCTTGAGTTCGCGAAAGCCCAGAAGTTTGTCGCGGGCCATGTTCATGGCCAGCAGTCCCAGCACGATGAGCAGGGCCAGGAAGAGCAGCCAGTTGTTGAGGATGAAGTCCATGCGTTATGACTCTCCTGTGTGAGTAGAGGCCTTGACGAAAGGTGCGGAGAACGGGCCAGTGGAACGGATCCTGATCAGCTTGTGATTGGATGCCTGTCTGGAACATGCGATCGACAGCACCACAGGTGGGGCATTCTAGGCGATGGGGCGCGGGCGGCGCAATATGCAGGTTGACACAGACGGGTTAACTTTTGCGCCGGAAAACACTATCATGGCGGCCCGCAGTCAGGATATCCTGCCTTGTATCGAACTTCCGGAACCCAGGACACATGAATCACAAACAAGCCCGTCTTCCCGCCGTGCGGCCGCTGGCGCTCATCGTGCTCGACGGCTGGGGGCATGACGAGGATCCGCGCTGCAATGCCATCCTCGCGGCACGCACACCCCACTGGGATCGCCTGTGGCGCGAGTGCCCCCATACGCTCATCGAGGGCTCGGGGCAGGAGGTGGGCCTGCCCCGCAACCAGATGGGCAACTCCGAGGTGGGGCATCTCAACCTGGGTGCCGGACGTATCGTCTATCAGGAATACACCCGTATCGAGAAAGCCATTGCCGACGGTGAGTTCGAACGCAACCCGGTGCTGGTGGCGGCGGTGGACAAGGCCGTGTCCGGCGGGCGCCGCGTCCATATCCTGGGCCTGTTGTCACCGGGGGGTGTGCACAGTCACGAGGCGCAGATCCAGGCCATGGTGCGTCTCGCCGCGGCACGCGGGGCGAAGGTATGTGTCCATGCCTTTCTCGACGGTCGCGACACGCCGCCGCAGAGCGCCGCGTCCTCCCTGGAGGCCATGGAGGCATTGCTGGCGTCCCTGGGGCAGGCGCCCATTGCCTCCGTGGTGGGCCGCTATTACGCCATGGACAGGGACCAGCGCTGGGAACGCACCCGGGCCGCCTATGAACTGCTGGCCTGCGGCAAGGCCGGCTACGTGGCGGACAGTGCGGCCGCGGCCCTGGCCGCGGCCTATGAGCGGGGCGAGACCGACGAATTCGTCAAGCCCACCGCCATCGTTGCGGAAAACGCCGGTTCACCGGGTCCCTGCATCATGGAGGCGGGGGATGTGGTGGTGTTCATGAATTTTCGTGCCGACCGCGCCCGCCAGCTGACCCGGGCCTTCATCGAGACGGACTTCGATGCCTTCGAGCGGTGCTGTCGTCCGGCCCTCGCCGAGTTCGTGAGTCTCACCGAATACAACAAGGCATTTGCCATTCCCGTGGCGTTTCCGGCGGTGAAGCTGCGCAACGTGTTCGGCGAGTACATCGCCTCTCTGGGACTGCGGCAGCTGCGCATCGCCGAGACGGAGAAATACGCCCATGTGACGTTCTTTTTCAATGGCGGTGAAGAGCGGCCCTTCCCCGGCGAGGAGCGCATCCTGGTGCCCTCTCCCAAGGTGGCCACCTACGACCTGCAGCCGGAGATGAGCGCCCCCGAGGTCACGGACCGGCTGGTGGAGGCCATCGCTGCGGGACGCTTCGATGTCATCATCTGCAACTATGCCAATCCGGACATGGTGGGGCACACCGGCAACATGGCAGCAGCGCAACGGGCCATCGAGGTGATCGACACCTGCCTGGGGCGGGTCAGCGAGGCCGTGCGCCGGGCCGGCGGCGAACTGCTCATCACCGCCGATCACGGCAATGCAGAGCAGATGTGTGACCGCGCAACAGGCAAGCCCCAGACCGCCCATACCGCCAATCCCGTCCCCTTCGTCTATCTCGGGCGGCCGGCCCGCCTGCGCCAGGGAGGGCGCCTGTCGGATGTGGCGCCCACCATGCTCTATCTGATGGACCTGCCCGTGCCGGAGGAGATGGAAGGCCGTTCGCTGATCGAACTGGTGTGAAGTCTTTTTGGCAGACAGTGTGCTAATCTCATGCAATGGCGATCGCATGTTCCGCCCGCCCCGCCGCCCGATGCCTGTGGCCCTGGCTCCTTCTGGTCCTGCTGCCCTGGGCGGCATGGGCGGCCGGGGACGATGACAAGGCGGCCCGGCTGGAGGCCTTGCGCCAGCAGATCCAGACCCTGCGCCAGGCCCTGAACGAGGACCGCGGCCAGCAACGGGTACTGCGTCAACGGCTGCAGCGTGCGGAGAAGGAAATCGGCCGCCTGAGCCGGTCCTTGCGCGAGACCCGTGCCAGACTGTCCGAACGGCGCCAGGCGCTTGCGGATCTGCGCCGGCGACGCGACGTCAGGCAGCGCGAGCTGGAACAGCACCGGGACCTGCTGCGCCGCCAGGTCGTTGCGGCCTATGCCATGGGACGCCAGGGCGATCTCAAGATCATTCTCAACCAGCAGGACCCCGCTGCCATCGGGCGTGCCCTCACCTATTACGATTATTTCAACCGGGCCCGCGCGGAGCAGATTGCCGTCATTCGCCGCCATCTCCAGGCGGTGGCCGAGCTGGAGGCGGAGATCGACCGCGAAACCCGCCGCCTGGAACGCCTGTCCCGGCGCCAGGCCCGGCAGATGGCGGAGAAAGAGACGCGCCTCGCTGAACGTCGCCAGGTGCTGGCCAAACTGGAACAGGCGATCCGGACCAAGGAGCAGCGCCTGCAGGCCTATCTTGAGGATGAGCGGCGCCTGACGCGGCTGCTGGATCAGATTCAGGAAGCCCTGACCGATATACCATCGGAAGAAGGCGACATGCTGCCCTTCGCGGCGCTCAAGGGTCGGCTTGCCTTGCCGGTGCAGGGACGCGTCAGCGCCCGCTTTGGCCAGCGCCGTCTGCGCAGCGGCCGGCTCAAGTGGCAAGGCGTGCTGCTCAGCGCGCAGGAAGGCACGGCCGTGCGCAGCATCCATCATGGCCGGGTGGCCTTCGCCGACTGGCTGCGGGGCTTCGGCTTGCTCATCATCATCGATCACGGTGGTGGTTATATGAGCCTGTATGCCCACAACCAGAGCCTCTACAAGAGCGTGGGTGAATGGGTGTCGGCGGGCGAAGTCATCGCCACGGTGGGCAGCAGCGGCGGGCGCAAGCGGCCCGGGCTGTATTTCGAGATCCGCCACAATGGCAAGCCCGTGGATCCCCTGCGCTGGTGTCGCAGGGACAGCAGGCAGGGGTGAAAGTGTCCCAGCCACCGGGATGCCGTATCGTTATGGGGCGCTATTCAAATCAGCAGGGGCTTTCTGTTAGAGTAGCCGTAATTTTCGAGGTATTGACCGGCTGGCGGCCGGCGAGACGGGAGTTTCCATGAATACGACGACACGCAACTTTCTGCTCCTGAGCCTGGGACTGATCCTGGGTGTCATGCTGACCGTCGGCCACAGCGTCTTCGCCGACAGGGATGCCATCGAGGCCGGCCCCCTGCCGCTCAAGGAATTGCGCACCTTCACCGACGTCTTTGCCAACATCAAGGCCAACTACGTGGAGCCGGTGGAGGACAAGGAGTTGCTGGAGAACGCCATTCGCGGCATGCTCTCCGGTCTCGACCCCCATTCCGCCTATCTGGACGAGGAGGCCTTCGAAGAGCTGCAGGTGGGTACCACGGGCGAGTTCGGCGGCCTGGGTATCGAGGTGGGCATGGAGGACGGTTTCGTCAAGGTGATCGCGCCCATCGATGATACGCCCGCCCAGCGTGCCGGCATCGCGGCCGGGGATCTCATCATCCGTCTCGACGACACCCCCGTGAAGGGGCTGACCCTGCGCGAGGCGGTGGATATCATGCGTGGCAAACCGGGCACGGACATCACCCTGACCATCGTCCGCGAGGGGCTCGATGCCCCCTTCAAGGTCACCATCACCCGCGCCATCATCAAGGTGACCAGCGTCAAGCATCGTCTCCTGGCGCCCGGTTTCGGCTATGTGCGCATCACCCAGTTCCAGTCCAATACCGCCGACAACCTCATGGAGGCCATCAAGACCCTGAAGAAGGAGAACGGGGGCAAGCTGGACGGCCTGGTACTGGATCTGCGCAACAACCCCGGGGGCGTGCTCAGCGCCGCCGTGGACGTGGCGGACACCTTCCTGGAACAGGGTCTCATCGTCTATACCGAGGGCCGCGCCCCGGATTCCGAGGTGCGCTTCAAGGCCACACCGGGAGATGCCCTCGACGGCGCCCCCATCGTCGTGCTCATCAACGTCGGTTCGGCCTCCGCTTCCGAGATCGTGGCGGGTGCCCTGCAGGATCACCGCCGCGCCGTCATCATGGGGCGGCGTTCCTTCGGCAAGGGATCGGTGCAGACCGTGCTGCCCATGAAGGACGGCACGGCCCTCAAGCTCACCACGGCCCGTTACTACACCCCTTCGGGCCGTTCCATCCAGGCCGAGGGTATCGAGCCGGACATCCAGCTGGCCAAGGTCGAGGTCTCCGTGGTGGAGAACGAGGACTTCGAGCCTGTCACCGAGGCCGATCTCAAGCGTCACCTGGAGAACGGCACGGAAGGCGACAAGGCCGTGGCCGGGGAAGAGGACGCGGCGGCCGCCATCGGCAAGCTGCTCAAGGAGGACTACCAGCTGTTCGAGGCGCTCAATCTCCTCAAGGGCCTGTATATCCTCAAGCAGCAGGCGCCGGCCGCCAGTTGAAAGGCCAGTACCGTTGGTATTTTCGGTTATTGAGACTTACCTGGATGCACGATATGAGTAGCCCGATGAGAGCGAAGCGAAATCCGGGATGAATGGCGCCTTTCCCTGGATTTCGGCCCTGGGGGCCTGCATCGGGCTACACCATGGCAGTCAATCAATAATGTAAAATATAGTATGACCCCAGGCCGGGCAGAGATGCCTGGCAAGACGAGAAATAACAACAAGAAAGACTTTTGATGCGGCGTTGCTTGATGGCGGTTTTCACCGCGGTGCTGTGCACCGTACAGGCCGCCGTCCCCGCGGAAACCGCGCCGTCCCCCCGTCCCGCCATTGCCATTATCATCGATGACCTGGGCCAGAAGCTGGGGGCCGGGGTTCGCGCGGTGATGCTGCCGGCCCCGCTGACCTATTCCTTCCTGCCTCACACCCCCTATGCAAAGTCCCTGGCGAGACTGGCGCATGCGCGCAACAAGGAAGTGATGATGCATCTGCCCATGGAGGCGCTGGATCACCGCCCCCTGGGACCCGGCGGACTGCATCCGGGCATGTCGCGTGACGAGTTCGTGCGCGTGGTGATGGAGAACCTGGCCAGCGTGCCCCATGTGCGGGGCATCAACAATCACATGGGCAGTCTTCTCACCCAGAAGGAACGCCCCATGCGCTGGCTGATGGAGGAAATCGTCCGCCTGCGGCCGCTGTATTTCATCGACAGCCATACCAGCAGGCACAGCATTGCGCAGGCGGTGGCACGGGAATACCACATTCCCACCCTGCGCCGTCACGTCTTCCTGGACCACGAGCGGGAACCGGCCGCCATCGCCCATCACTTCCGGCGTCTGCTTGCCCTGGCCAGGCGCCAGGGCGTGGCGCTGGCCATCGGTCATCCTCATCCCGAGACCCTGGCCTTTCTGGAAGCGGCCCTGCCCCGCGTGGCGGCCGAAGGCATCGACATTCTCCCGGTGTCCCGGCTCATCCAGCGTGCCGCCATGCTGGAGAGCCCCGGGAACGCCCCCTTGCTGGCCCGGCGCCCCGCCGCAACGCTGCCCCAGTAAGCGCTGCCGGCATTCCCGGCGGATCGGATTTTTGCCATGATGGGGCCTGCCTGAATTCAAGCAGGAGGAGAATCACACCATGACAGCAAAGGTATTGGTACCCCTGGCCCAGGGTTGCGAAGAACTGGAAGCGGTGACCGTGATCGATCTGCTGCGCCGCGCCGGTATCGAAGTGGTGACGGCGGGGCTGGACGGCGAACCCGTGCGCGCCAGCCGCGGGACCGTCCTGGTGCCCGACACGACTCTGGATGCGGCCCTGGATGAAGACTTCGACATGGTGGTTCTGCCCGGCGGCCTGCCTGGTGCGGATTACCTGGACGAGGACCCGCGCATCCAGGCCCTGCTCAAGCGCATGGCCGGGGCGGGCAAGTACACGGCGGCCATTTGTGCCGCCCCCAAGGTGCTGGCCCGCGCAGGCCTGCTGGCAGGGCGCTGCGCCACCGCTTATCCCGGCGTCCTGGAGTCCATGGATCTGCCGGATGTCACCTTGACGGGTGAGGCGGTGGTGCGCGACGGCACGGTCATCACCTCGCGCGGCCCCGGCACGGCCATGGATTTCGCCCTTGTCCTCATCGAGTGCCTGGCCGGGCGCACTGTCCGCGAAGACGTGGAGAAGGCGCTGGTGCGCTGATTCGGAGGACGGAGGACAGAGGACGGATGGCGGGATCGCCGACTTGCAGTCGGAAAGGGGTTTGCCGGGTACAACCCGGCGCTCCCAATTCGGAGGACGGAGGACGGAGGACAGAGGACGGATGGCGGGATAGCCGACTTGCAGTCGGCAAGGGATCTGCCGGGTACGATCCGGCCCCGCGGTTCGGGGGGTGGCGGGATTCAGTGGGCGCCGGGGCGGGCGTGGTAGAGGACGATGAGCGCCAGGCCGCCAAGGATCCAGCTCGGCAGGGGGATGCCGGCCAGCAGGCCCCCGGCCTGTTCT
>Ga0256839_1000173_pt1 | contig 84121 bp, 82 predicted proteins | sample 354166metaG_FD_185968 | JGI IMG/M metagenome (GOLD analysis project Ga0256839, IMG submission 185968) | Hydrothermal vent microbial communities from Mid Atlantic Ridge, Atlantic Ocean - 354-166 | ecosystem: Environmental > Aquatic > Marine > Hydrothermal vents | place: Atlantic Ocean: Mid... | reverse complement strand
CGCTTTGATCGGTGGACAGCACAGAGGCCAAGCCATCCTTGGCCTGATCTTTGCGCCATTCATTCATGCCGCCATTAGCGGATTTATTGACGGCTGGCTCGGTGTCACTTCAGCTCGACGATGAACGAGCCATTCCAATGTTTTTTTAGGCACCCTCCTTCAGAACGGCAGTTCGTCATCCTCGAATTCAGGCCCGCTGTTTCCGAAATCCTCCGGGTATCCCTGGGCTTTCGGCTTGGCCTTCCTCGAGGGCCGCACAGTCCGGCATGATACGAGGGCATCGGCCACCAGGCTGAAGCCGGTGCGTTCCTGCCCGTCCTTGCCTGTCCAGCGGCTTTGCGTCAGGCGGCCGGTGACGGCGATCATTTCCCCTTTCTGATGCCTGGCCAGGATTTCGGCCTGCTTGCCGAAGGTCAGCACCGACACCCACACGGTTTCCTCGGTATCGCTATTGTTGGGGGTGGCGTCCACGGCCAGGGTGGCGATGGTCATCGGCTTGCCGGTGGCGGTGGTGCGTTCCTGGGGGTCTTTGGCAAGCCTGCCGTAGATCGACGCGTGGATCATCGCTTATCCTCCATAACCATCGCAATCGCGTGTTTCAGAATCACCATGCCATCGGCCATCAGGATCTCGAACGTTGAAACCTCTTCGATCCGGCCTTGGACCAGGCCGCCGGTGGACAGGGTGATGGTTACCTTCCGCCCCTCCAGGCGGTCCAGGGGGCTGTCTTTCTTCCTTCGTCTTGGCTGCTGTTGCTCCCTGGTCTTGCCGCCGGCCGGGTTCCGCGCTTCGTTGAGTTTCCCGGCCTTCTCGGAGGATTGATAGGGGCGGGGCAGTTTCAGTGTGGTCATGTGATTACCTCAGTCTTTCGGTTTCGGATTCATCCGCCGCAGCCATTCGGCGTGTTCCCGGCTGTCAGGCTCGATGGCGATCCTTCCGCCGGCGGGGGTGTGACAGATCACCTTCCCCTCCGACTCTGCCGCCCGGCTCGGCCTGGCGTGACCGCTGAGCGACTTGGCGAAGGTTCTGACCACTGGCCATTCCGCTTCCGGGTTCTGGTGGATGGCCTCGATGTCTTCCTGATCCAGAAGCCGCCACAGGTCATCCACCGTCAAATCCAGCCCCTCGCAGGCCCTGGTCAGGACCTCCATCAATGTGGAATCGGTAAATGCCCCCGCCGTGTCCGCGTTGGCCGCCTGAAGCTCGGCGATGATCTCGGCCTTGTGGCGCTGCATAAAGGCGATTTGATCGCTGCTGAGCCGGCTGAAGGGTTCCACCAGCAACCTGCCGTCTTCCACTGTCAACCTGAATCCGGCCTGCTGGATGCGCCTGGCGTACTTCATGGCTCCACCTCGAGGATGTTTCCGGCCGCCAGGGATTCCCACCTTTCCAGCCAGGGCATGGGATTCGGCTTGCTCAGCCGGTCCAGTTGCCCCCGCAACATTCGCGGGTGGCGTTCGAGGTGTTGGCGTACCCGGTCGAAATCGGCGTGCCTGGCGTCGATGATCGCCATGACCACCCTGGATGCAGAATCACGCAGGGCGTGGACGTTTCCGCCGTGAATAATGGAAAGTGAACGGCACATTTCCCCGAACATCACCCGCTCATCGATGCTGCTGGCCGTATAGCAATGCCCGGCCGCCAGCTCGCCCAGATAACCGGCGATCACTTGCAGGGTATGTTTGCTGTATCGCTCCGTTTCCTCGAAAAGGTGGGCGGTGCCGCTGTTTACCGCCTGATTCTCTCCCAGCCAGCGGCCGTGTTTCTTGAACACACGCAGGAAGCGGTAAGGCCCGAGCCCCATGGTGTCTCCGACAATCCAATGTCCGGCTTCGTGAGCGGCCGCTTGGGGGCGAGTGCAGGGTTCCTCACCATACCTGGCCAGGGTGTCGACAGCGATCTGGTAGGCGGCCTGGGTCGGGAAGCCCTGTTCGATGAGGATATTGAAACCGCTCATCAGATCACCCCCCGATCCCGGCCGTCACCGTTTGGCTTTTCCTCACCGGCCAGGCGGTCGGCTTCGTCTTCTACCAGGTCGGTGAAGCCGGGTGAGGCAAAAGTTTTTTCGTCCGGATTCTCATAGGTGGGTCTTATGTCAGAATAATCGGGAACATCGGGAACACCTTCTACAGGCCGCATGGTTCCTGGGTTTGTCGCGTTCCCGATTTTTTTTCTGTTCCCGATTATTTCCGGGAACACCTCGACCGCCCCAGATGGCGTGGCTTCTCGGGTTTCCACCTGTTCCCGATAATTATCGGGAACAGCAGATTTTCCGGGAACGCCTTCAGCCCTTGATTCATGGGGGCTCTGGGCGATGTTCCCGATGTTCCCGATTATTTCGGCATATAAGGCACCTGTGGGGATCTGACATACGCGGCGCAATTTTCCGCCGATTCGAATTCTGGTCAGGTTTCGGGTTTCGGATTTCTCGGCCACGCTTCTGGAAACGCCACGCTCCGCCAATCGCTTCCACAGGGTGCGGGGCGACGGCAACGGTTCCCCTGTCTCGCCGGCCAACCGGTCCAGTTCGGCATAGGCGGCCTGGGGGTCCAGATACACGTTGCTTTCGTCCACCCAGCCGATGGCCCGCCCCTGAGGCTGCCAGGGAGTCGCGGTCGCCAGTGAATCGCTTTGAACGGTTCGCCATCCCCATTTTCCGGGATCGGCCGGTGGTGTGGATTCGTCGCTCTTGTCCAGCAGGTGGGCGCGGCCTGAACTGAACAGCGATTGCAGCAGTTCGGTGAAACGCTCGGCCGGGTCGGCATGTTTTTGGATGGATGCCTGAGCCTCGGCCACGGTCTTGAGGGCGGCCACCAGGCGATCTTGGTAAACCTGGGCTTCGGCCTGGGTAATGGCCCCGGCCTCGATGGCAAATTGGGCGAATAGTTCCCAGACCGCTTGCAGCCGGGCCACGGCGTCGGTGGTGCGGCCGTGGACGCTGGCCCATTGGGGACGCAGGTTTTCAATCCGCTCCCGTAGCCTGACTTGGGTTTCGGTCAGCCTGGGAGCCAGCCAGCGAATCCAGGCGGCCATCATTTCGGCATAGCGGCCATTCCTGGCCTTTTCCTGGGCCTCCGACAAAACACTCAAATCCACGTCGCCCGGGATACCGCGTTTTGTGTCTTTCGGCTTGATCTCGATGAACAGGCAGCGGGCTCTGACCGAATGACCCGGGGGCAGATCCTCCCCGGTGACGATCAGCGATCCTCGGGGCGGGCGGTCGCCGGCCAGGGTGCCATCCGGTTTCATGCGTAGCCGGCCGGTTTTGTTGCCCTGGGAGCGCAGCACGCGGGCGGCCTTGCGTTTGATTTCCTCCTGGGATCGGGCATCCCCGGTGGGTGCGAAGTCATCCACCAAAAGGGCCACGTCTTTGGCGGCGAAGGCGGCCCCTTCCAGGGCGTTGGCGGTCGCTTCCCAGGAAATGGGCTCTTTGGCGTCCAGGTAGCCAAAAAACGATTCAATCACCAGCGCCAGGCTGGTTTTGCAAGCGCCGCTGCCACCGGCCAGATAGAGGGAGAACGGCGAATGCCCCAGGGGAGAGCCCAGGGTGTAGAGCAGCAGCGGCCAGACGATGGGGGTGGGGGCCAGGGTGCCGGGCAGGGTCAGCACGTCGCGGATGGTGCCGGCTACAGAATTGGGCGCGGGCGGTTCCGGCAACGCGAATCCGGCCAGGGTGGGGCCGGGGTCCACCTCGATGCCGACCACCGCGCCCTCTGCCCCGATCCCGCCGCCGGCGTGGATGAAAACGGGCCTGCCGTCGATCTCGGTCCAGCCCAGGTGGGCATAGAGGGTGGCCCGTTCCGGTTCGCTCATCATCTGGATGGCGGCTCGGCAATGGTCTTTCGCGGTCTGGCCGGGATAGACCAGGGCGCGGCTGCCCCAATGCTCGCAAATCCAGTTCAGGCCGGCGAATTCCTTGGCGGTCACCAGGGCACGGGGCAGGGGTTCGCCGGTCCCCAGCCAACCTTCGATCTCGAACAGGAAGCGGGTTTCCAGCCCGTCGGTGCGCTGCACTTCCCTGGCGATTCGGGCGGCGAAATTGGCCACCGCGATGGTGTGGACCTCATCCCCCTTTTCCACCTCACGGTACAAGCGGCCCTTGATAACCCGGTACGCGCCGACCATTGCGCCATCGAGGGGGTGAATTTGGCGTGGCGCGTCAGGTTTGTCCATTTCCTGGTCCCTGGTGATTTGACTGTCCATGATCTGCCTCTTGACCTCCACCAACCCCCGGCACAGCGCCAAATCATTGAAATCGCTCGCGCCCTCGGGTCGCTCCGGGCCGAAATCCGGCGCTGCCAGGTGGCCATCGATGGCCTTGGCGGCTTCCTCCGCCTTGGCCTGTCCGTTGCCGAGATCGGCCAGGATGATGATTCTGGCATCCGGGTAACGCTGCCGCATGGCCCTGGCCACGGCCTTCAGGTTGCCGCAGCTCAGGGCGGCGACACCGGGCCAGCCGGTCGCCTCGCAGGCGCTCAGCACCGTGGCCACACCCTCGCCGATCAGCAGGCGTTCCAGTGATTCCGGCATCGGCTGGGCGGCCCACCAGCAGCCGGATTTTCTGCCGCCGGCCAGGGCGGTTTTACGGCCCCTTCCGTCGATCAGTTCCAGAGTGGTGAGGCCATCCCAGTTCCCCACCGGGGCGATGAGCAAATCCCCCTCCAATGGCTCACCTTTGGCTTTGGGAGGATACTCGATCAGTTTCCGCAGATTCTCCAGCGGCCATTGATGAAGGGTGGGGAAGGGGTGGGCAGGGGTCTGTTCGCTTGCCTGGTGGGGAAGGTGCTTTCGCAATAGATAAGGATGGTCTACCCTGGCCCTGGGCGCGGCCTCGATGACCTTGCGCGCCAGCTCGGCGGCTTTGGCCTGTTTGGCCTTGCGGCCGCCATTCTCCCTGGCTGGATCGGGTGGGGGTTTCCGGGGCGGCAACGGTGCCGCGCCACCTGCCTGCCGGGAGGCATGGTCGGTCAGACCCAGGATCTCAGCCACAGCCCTGAGCGACTCGGCGCGGCGCCATTGGAAAACATGCTCCAAAAGCTGGAAACCGTCGCCGGCCTGTTCCTCGCCACCACCGGAGCAGTACCAAGTTCCCCGGCCGTCCCGATCATCGAACCGGAAGCGGTCCTTGCCGCCGCAGCCAGGGCAGGGGCCGTGCCGTTTCTTCAGGTGCCCGGAATCGATGCCAAGGCGGGTGAGAATCTCCGGCCAGCGGCCTTGGGCGGCGGCACGAATAACAGAAAAATCCAGTCGATCGCGTGTGCTATAATCCATTCGTCAGATTCCATGGTATGTTTCAGAAACCCCCGCAGGTTGTGGTCACCGGCGGGGGTTTTTCAGTTTCAGGCCGCTTCCTGTCCTTCCTGCCTCACCCTGCCAGCCTCGGCCTCGGTTTTCAGGTATTCGGCCTGGCCGGCCACCCATACGCACTGGGAAACCAGGTGAGCGAATTCGAAAAGCGCCCACAGGCAGTTGTCCAAGTCATCGTCCGCCAGCTCGCCGGATTGACGCGCCACCCAGATCGCCTTGAGCATCGATGCCAGGTTTTCCGAATTGCATTGGGGATCGGCGATGCCCTCGATGCGCCCGAGTTCATTCAGCTCCTTCTTTGAATAGTCACGCGGGCCAAGTATCGAATCTCCGTAATAACCACGATAGAAGGCGGCCACGGCCGCGATTGAGTTGTTGATTTCACTCATCGTTGTTTCCTCCATCGGTGATTTCTGCCATAGCCTCCAAAATCGAGATTCTGGCCAGGCGCATCATGTCGAAGGCGTCTCCGAGCTTGCCAGGCAGCGTGATTGTCATTTGATCAACGCACAGTATCGCCGCATCGAGATCGGATGAGATGCCTTCCAGGGTTTCCAGGATGTGGCTTATTTCGTAAGGTTCTGCGATTTCCACTTTTTTCATTTTGCACCTCCAGGCGTATTGATGGCGGCCAAGTGATCGCGTAGCGCGTCTTCAGCAAACGCCAGCAATCCCCTGGCGTTGAATCCGCTCCCCGTCTCGATGCCTGCCTCACGCAGGCGGCGCTTGATCCGCTGGATTTGCCGCACCGAATCAATCAGCGCGTCGATTTGTTCGAGTTGGCGGTCCGTGTGGCGCCTGGCCTTCCCGGTTCCGCCACACATTCCGCATGGCAACGAGTTCACGGTGTCGCTCATGGGGTCGGCGCCGGTGCCATGACACGCTTGGCAGCAGTCCGGTTTTGCCTCGATGGAACGTTCGATCGTGCTCATGCCGCGCCTCCCAGGGCCTCGCCCTCGCCGCAAACCGACTCGCCCCACACATAGCGAAGTTTCCGCGCCCCAGGCGTCCAGCTCCGGGCCGCGATTTCCTCCGCCGTGGCGCGAGTGATCAGGGCGTCGCCGCCGTCGGTCAGCCATTCGTAGTCCAGGCCAAGGCTGAAGCGCTCCAGGCGCATTGGCAGCCACTCAGTCAGGCTCATTTTGACTTGGAGGCAAGCCCACAACGTACTTCCCAGGCAGGCGGGCCTGCCGTGCAACGCTTTCCTGAATATCTGCGGCGGCAGGATGCCGATTGCGGTGCCGGGCAGGGCGTAATAGCCCTGGCGGCGGATGGTGGGGAGGATTTCATGGCAAACCCAGCGCTTGAATGGCTCGGCACGCTCTGATCTGGATGCGAAAATGGCTCGGTATAGACCAGGTTCCGAGATGATGCCGATTTGAGGATTGCCTCCAAGAGTTCCGGTTCTGTCCACAATGTGGACACTTCTTTCATCCCCTGGAAGCAATCTCAAAAGATGCGGCGTATGGCTGTATTCCAGAACACGCGCCACATCGGAAGCGATGAACCATGGTTCGCCGTCGATCTCGATGGTGTGGATGGTGCCGAAATCGGCGTTATCAAAAGGGGTGATGGGGAATTCGCGCGATTGCGCGCTTTTGGATTGAGTGGTCATGATTTGACTCCTCTGACTGATTGGATCAGCCACCCGATCATTGCCACATGAGCGGGAGGCAGCCTGTGCCGGGGTGGCAAACCGGGTCAGAGGATCCGGCAGTCCCGAGGGACTCCCAAGCACAGACCACCATTGATAGAGGGTCAAATAAAAAAACCGCTCTCGAATGAGGCGGCCTTGCGCCTCTGACAACCGGTTGCCACACCGGACCGCTTCTTGTGAAGCGGCAATTTCAGAATAGACCACCACCGGCCGATCCGTCAACCTCTTGACCGCACTTTTTTTTGTATCTACAGTCCTACCATGGAATACGAGTGGGATGGCAACGAGGTAAAACGCTATGGATAAAGCACTGCATGTTCCAACACTGAAAGAGGATGAGGAAATCCAACGCGGAATCGATGCCGATCCGGAAACGCGGGAACTCACAGAAGATGAATTCGCCAAAGCGCGCCCAGCAAGCGAAGTGCTGCCAGAAGTGGTGGCGGCCCAGAAGGCCGGGACGCTCAAGCGGCGCCGGGGGGAGCGCGGCCCGCAGAAAGCCCCGACAAAATGTCTGCTCTCCATCCGCTTCAGCCGCGACGTTATCGAATATTTCCGCGCCACCGGCCCTGGCTGGCAGACCCGCATGGACGAGGCGCTGAAAGAATGGATCAGGTCACGCGGTTGATTCACCACCATTCCCCGTCTCCACTTCCGTGTCAGGCTCCACCACACAATCCGCGTCGATCACGCTGCCCTGTTCCCCGCGTTCCGCCGCTTCGTCCAGGGTCACCGCCCTGGCCAGCTCTACACTCACCGGAAGGTATTTGAACAGGCGGCGGATGACGGTTTTCTTGGCCATCTCTTCAAAATGGGTCATCCAGGGACCGGATTTCCCGGCCTTCGACTGTGCCCGCACCTTCTCCACCTCGGCCCGGCTCATCACCTCGAATTGAAATCCGCCGTCTTTCAGTTTGGCCACCGCATAGACGAACCGCAGCGGCCCCCGGTCGGCGGCATCCCATGCCGGTTCATGGGTCAGATCCGGCTCCAGGCCGAACGAAACGTGGAAGGTGTCGGCCTCATAGACCGCCCGCGCCTCGATACTCAGAATCTGGCCTGAGCGCCTGGCCAGGTCGATCATGCCCCGATAGCCGATGATGAACTGCGCTTCCTCTTTGAACGGAATGAGCCAGGCATGTCCCAGACCCCCGCCGGGCTCGAGGCCCAATTGGGCACATTGCATGATCGCGGCCAGCAGCGATTCTGGTTTGCACTTGGCCAGCGCCGGCGTGCGCCTCACCTCGGTCAGTGCCACCCGCATCAGGCGTTCCGGGGTGACGTGTTGCGGGAGGGCCAGGGCGATCTGGCTTTTCACCCTGGGATCGGTCAGCAGCTGCTGAACGGTTGTGGGTTTGGTGCCGGTGACGGCGCGTTTCAGTGATGATCCTGCCATTGTCTTGCTCTCCGTTATTTGACAAGGAACCGGCGGCTTCCCGGCTTTTCGGTGGTGAATTCGGAAATCAGCGCATCGTCCGCGCCCAGATGCTTGGCCAGGGCCTGCCAGTCTGTGCGCCTCGAAGGCTTGGCCGCTTTCCAGGTGATCAGGGGGCGCCCCTCGAGGGCGAGGCCCGAATGCCCGCCGATTTGTAGTTTCAGCCGCTCCGTCAGCTCATCGATTCGCCCATCGAGGTCCTTGGCCTCGGCCCGCAATGCTTTGAGTCTATTGACGATTTCCAAGGTTTCGGCATCGTGGCCGATCTCGATCAGATCGCCCTCGTCATTCGGAAACATCCGCACAACGTCGGCGGCATTGATGGGTGGGGGCGGGATGCGCTCCAGAACGTGCTTGCGCCAGAATTCCTCTGCCCGGGCAAGCATTTCGCGGATCGTCTCATCGTCCCGCTCCAGGGTTCGGATGAGGAACTGCTGCCCGCCAATCAGGGCCACCACGTCGGCTGTGTCCAGGCCGGTGATGCCCAGATACCATTGGCATTGGGCCTGATATGCCAGCGGCACCCCCTCCGCATCGTCCGCCCATTCCCTGGATTTCCACGCGCTGGCGGTTTTGCACTCGAGGATGCCATCGGCTCCAGCCAGGTGATCCCCTCGCCAGACAGCCCGGCGGCCGGGGATCAGGATGGCCCTGTCAATGTGGGCAAGCGCCCAAGGATAGTTTGGGTGGATGAGGGTTGCCTTAACCCGCTGGACGCTGCGGCCGGTGCGCTTCGAGTATTCCCTAGCGGTCACGTCCTCTAGAACCTGGCCCCAGTAGGCGGGCTCGTTTTCGTCGGATTCCTGGGTGACCTGGCCGGTTTTCTCCAGCCATACGTCGTAGGGCGTGCGGTAGCGGTTCAGGCCGAGAACGGCCGCAATGTCACTGCCGCCAAGGCCCTGGGTGCGGGCCTGGTGTTGGGTGGGGGTAAGGGTCATGCCGCGCCCTTACCGGAAACCTGCGCCGTGTTTTGATAGGTGGGCAGATCTGCCAACCACCGTTCAAGATCAGATTTCCGGTAGCGCACCGCCCGACCGAGTTTTATAAATGGCGGCGTGGGGACATTCCCGAGCATGCCGGAGACGCGGGAGTTTCTGAGCCTGACTGGGGTTGTCCCAATAATTCTCGCGGCTTCCGTATCCCGAATGAGCTGGTCGCACATTTTGGTTTACCTCACTGTTCACTTGTGTGTGACAGCAAGATAAGGGAGGGGGTGGGCGAAATAGAATCAGGAAATATATTTCGGTGGGTTACGTCTCGATTTGTCGTTGTCCAGAATGACTTTGACAGCTTGACGGGTCGTTTCAATACCAGCGGATCTCATCAGTTCTGCGATGGCGCTGTTGCGACCGGGAAGTTCAAGTGGAAGCATTGAATCCAGCAGCAAAACGACCGCACCTCGATAGCCGCTTTGCGGATCTCTGCCTTTTCCTCGTTTTCCCATGAGGGAAATTATTTCTCCAATGGATTTATTCCCGAACCAATCCTTGTCATCAACCCCAAGTGCGCTGGAGATCCCGGAAAGCCGGTTCTCAAAAGGGTGATCTTCGGGCAATTTGTCAAAAAAATAAGCGTCTGGCAGCCTCAACAATCTGGCGGCCTCCATCAAGTGGGAAGCAACGGCTTCAACCTCAGCGCGGTATTGTTTGGCGTGCCCCACCCATTTCGCATCTTCGGTTGTGAGAAAAAAAACCCTCATAGCAAGACGATAGCCGATCCACCTACCGTATTCATCCAGGTATCCCTGGTCGTAAAGCCAATCAAAGATTCGTCTGGTTTTTGGGTTGCGCCGGATTATCTCATTGGCTCCGGAATGCACGAACGCCAGGCGCTTCAATCGCTCCCGGTCTTCCGAGATGATTTGTTCTGCGGTTTTCTTGTTGCCCATAGTTCAGCGAATTCCTCGACATACTGCTTGGCCAGGTCAGGCCGAAGGTGCGCATAATTTTTGATGGTGGTCTCGATATCGGTATGTGCCATCAGCTTCGACACCGTAAGCAAGTCGGCCCCGGCCAAGATCAACTGGCTGGCGAAGTTGTGGCGCAAGGCGTACAGATTCAAGTCTTCCGGCAATCCTCCAAATTCCTTGATCCGCTTCCAAGGTTTCTGCATTGCGTTTTTGTCCATGCGGCTGCCGGTGCGTTGGGAAGGGAAGACATAGCCGGTGGCTGGTTCCCCGAGCTGAATATGCCAGGTTTTCAGGATCTTTATGATTGGCCCAGACAGTGGAAAGGTGCGGGGTTCCGGCACATGGTGAGCGGTCTTTTCGATTGTCTTGGTAATCGAACCGAATGTGAGGTTTACATGCTCCCACCGAAGGCCGAATGCGTCGCCAGGACGGAAGCCACTATAGAATAGAAGCAGTACCAGTGGCTTGACGTGATCGACGAATTCCACCGCGTCCAGATCGGGCAGGTGTGACTTACCGTGCTTGCGGCTTCGGCGTCGCTGTTCACGGCGCCATTCCTGGTAGCGGTCTAAACCGATGAACAGCGCCTGGACTTCCTCTTCCGTCAAGTATCGCCTGGCGGTGCCAGCCTCGATCAGATCGTCTTCGGTCATGGCCGGCTTTTCCAGTTGCACTCCTTCCAGATGATGGCTCTTGATGACCTTCCGTCGTTTGGCATGATTCAGCATGGCCTTGAGGCCGTCATAAATTCGCTTAACCCTTTGATAGCTCAGTCCTTCTGCTTCCTTCCTGGTCTGCCAGCTATGAATATCTGATTCGGTGATACTGTCCATTGGTCTGGCCATCCAGTCCTTGAAATGACTTTCAATCATGCGAACAGTGTCCTGACCTGACTTTTTCCGCGATTGGTGCGTGGTATAAACCTGCTTCAGATAGGCCCCAATGGTGAGTGTTGCGCGTTTTCTCTCTTCCTCGATCCTCGCTTTCTTTTCCAGCTGTGGATCTTCTCCGGCGGAAATCCTGCCCGCCAGTTGTTTGGCAATGGTGCGTGCCTGGTCTGGCGTGACATCTGGATATTTGCCGATAATGAAAACGCGTTGCCGACCATCCAACGGCGATAGATATTTGAGGCGAAAGCGAATCCCGGTTCGTGTTCTTCTGGCGTGGAACCCTGAGATTTCGGCGTCAAAAACAGACTGATCTATGTCCGCATTTCTGGCGAAATCTGTAATGACTCTGGTGGTGATTTTTCGCTTCTTTCTGGTGCTCAAATTTCTAGGTACAGCATAGGTACAACGGAGATAGGATATCAGGTTGCGACGAAGTGCAATAGGTTACAATAACTTATTGATTCCATATGTATAGAAGCATCTGCTTATTTGCCAAGATACCAATATCGACGGCATGGGGTTGTGGGGGTCGTGCGTTCGAATCGCACCGTCCCGACCAAAATCGCAGATGGCCCTGCCGTGGATTTTCGGCAGGGCTTTTGTTTTCCGCTTGTCTCGACCGGGAAATGACCCGCATTTTTTCTGCCATCACATGCGATAAAGCGGGCACTGATCGATTCGCCTCGAAATGTGCTGCAGAAGTCGCTGGTAAGTCGCCCCTTCGACGCCCCCGTATTCGCTTGCAAATCTTTTTCCTCCCAGATGGTCGGGCATGTCGCTGACATTCGGCATAAAGAAACCTTCACTGGAGACGGTTGTCATCGCCTTTTGCAGCAGTCTGGCTTTGGTATCCTTCCGGCTCGCCATGGTGCCGAATTTTGCCCCCGCCATGTCCGCAACCAAGTCGCTGAAGCTGAAACCGCTGCCTTTGTCGATGTCCGAGAGCTCTTTGTACACCCCTATGGAGTTGGCGAACCGTTCGTTGGTCGATGAGGCAATGGCGGCGGACATCGAAAAATGTTGTGCCAGGTCGTATCGGCCCTGGAGGGTGAGGCGTCTATGACGAAGAGGATAGTGCGTATCCAGTTTGAACAATCTGCCCGCATCCTTGCGGTTGATGTAAGTGGCAAGAACCTGAAGCAGTGCCTGGTTTTCGGCAGCGGCGGTTTTCACTGTGGAGCGTTGATAGGCCAAACGAAACAAAGGGCGTAACAATGAAGTCATGGAACTGGAATCCTGTGGTTTATGACTCCATTGGCTGACCAGACGGTAATAGGCCCTCAGCCTCGGTTTGGAGGCGATGAAGACAGAAAAGAGATCGGCCTGGTCTGCCACGGCCTGCTTCCATTTGAAGTGCTGCGGATGCGATGGGCGGTTGCTGAAGGGGTTGTCCAGGGGGATCCAGCGTAGAAGCCATGCAAGGGGTGCTCCGGACAAAGAGATTTTTCCTATCGCCACTGTGGTCAGCCGGAGGCTGTCTCCCTCTCCGGTGGTCTGAAATTTCAGATTCAAATAGGGGCGGGGCAAGGTGGTCCGCAAGGTGACGGTTGTATCGATTCTGCCATGGCCTTGGTTTTCCGTTTTGACATCGGCGGGCATTGAAAAAGAGGAGAAATACCGGCTGATGAGTTTCTCCATGGCTTGTGCCCGGGAGGCTTCCACTCCAGGAGAGGGGGTCTGGTTTTTGGCCGTGGTTGCCGGTTCGTCTGAAAGAATGAGCCAGAAGAACGCCAACAAGGTCAATACGAGCAAGCTGAGAAAATGTGCCAGGATCCTACTCATGGGCCGGGGAAAAAATTCGAGCGAACATTCAATCTATTACTTACTTATGTAAGACAAAGATAATAAAATATGAAAAATTTTTAATCATGGAAGTCAGAATCCAACAAAATGGTTACCTATCCCGAGCAAGAAAATGATAAAAAAGGGCCAAAGGAAGAGATACTGCAAGCGGCATTGAGGCTTTTCACGGAAAAAGGATATTGCAATACTTCGATTGCAGATATCAGGCAGCAAGCCAATGTGAGTACCGGCACGATTTATCATTACTTCAAAAACAAGGAAGCGATAGCCGATGCCCTGTTCGAAGACATCTTGCAAAGCCTGAACGATTCGATCAAAGAAATCAGGCGTCAAAACAAAAATACATTTGAACGTTTGCGCGCCATCGTCGAGCTTTTCTTTACTTTGACAGAGACGGCGCCTGATGTCATACGGTTTATCATCACTGTGCGGCACCAGGAGTTCTTGCCTTCCAGGCCCCCTCTGAGTTTGTCCCAACCCTTGCAAACATTGACCCAAATCATGCGAGAAGGCGTCAACAGGCGGGAGCTCAGACGCTCCGACCCCGTGGTGGCGGGCGCTTGTTTTTATGGCACCGTGACCCGCATGTGCCAATTACGGTTGGAAGGCGTTTTGGAGAAAGAACTCGATTGGTATTTGCTGGATACCTGGACCGCCATCTGGCGGGCCTTGTCGCCTGGATACGATAGCTGAAAATCCCTCCAGACACGATCCTTTTTCGGGAACAGGTCTGGAGAGAGGCGGGAAAGATTATTGGAAAGCAGTCACCGCAACCTGGCCGAAGCCGAATCGCCTCGAAAGCGAGGCTGCGGTGAATGTCTGGTGATTGAGATCAGGGGAGTTCCGAATACCCCATCAAGTACTCATCGACCGAGCGGGCTGCCTGGCGTCCCTCCCTGATCGCCCATACGACCAACGACTGGCCTCGGCGCATATCACCGGCGGCGAAGACCTTGTCGATAGAGGTTCGGTAGCTTTGGGTGTCGGCTTTGACGTTTCCTCTTGGATCGAACTCCACGCCCAGTTCTTCCAGCATCCCTTCATGCACGGGGTGGAGGAAGCCCATGGCAAGGAAAACCAGATCGGCGTCGAGCGAGAACTCGCTTCCCGGCACTTCCTGCATCTGCCAGCGGCCGTTCTCGTCCTGTTGCCATTCCACCTTGACGCAGTTGACCTTGGTCACTTGGCCGTCTTTACCTTCGAAGGATTTGGTGTTGACGCTGAACATTCTCTCGGCGCCTTCCTCGTGGGAAGAGGAGGTGCGAAGCTTGTTTGGCCAGTAGGGCCAAGTCAACAGCTTGTTTTCCTTTTCCGGTGGCTTGGGGAGGATTTCCAGTTGAACCACGGAGGTGGCGCCTTGGCGGATCGATGTCCCGATACAATCAGAACCGGTATCCCCGCCGCCGATGACCACCACTTTCTTACCGGTGGCCACGATACTGTTTTCCGGTGGGAGCTCGTCGCCGGCCACCCTGCGATTCTGTTGCGGGAGAAATTCCATGGCAAAGTGAATGCCCTTCAGCTCCCGGCCCGGAACCTCGAGATCCCGGGGTTTTTCGGAACCACCCGCGAGCACGATGGCGTCGTATTCCTTCATCAGGTCGGAGACTGGCAAGTCTTTTCCGATGTGGGTATTGGGGCGGAAGACGACTCCCTCGGCCCGCATCTGGGCCATGCGGCGGTCGATCAGGCGCTTTTCCATCTTGAAATCAGGGATGCCGTAACGCAGCAAACCTCCGATACGGTCGTTCTTTTCGAACAACACCACGTGATGGCCGGCCCGTGCCAATTGTTGGGCGCAGGCCATGCCCGCGGGCCCGGACCCCACCACGGCCACACTTTTCCCGGTGCGTGCCTCGGGAATTTCCGGCTTGATCCAGCCTTCCTCCCAGGCGCGATCGACGATACTGCATTCGATCGTCTTGATCGTGACCGGATTGTCCTCCAGATTGAGAGTGCAGGCTGCCTCGCAAGGGGCGGGGCAGACCCTGCCGGTGAATTCGGGAAAGTTATTGGTGCGATGCAATTCGCGGATGGCTTCCTGCCATTTGTCACGGTATACAAGATCGTTCCAGTCCGGGATCAGATTGTTGACCGGACAGCCGTTGTGACAGTAGGGGATACCGCAGTCCATGCAGCGGGCGCCTTGCTCCGCCACCTCGTTGGCGGGGAGGGGAATCACAAATTCCCGATAATGCTGTACTCGGTCGGCGACGGGCGCATAGCCTCGGTCGCGACGCTGGATTTCCAGGAAACCGGTGGGTTTGCCCATGAAATTACCTCTTCGATTCTCTCTAATTCGTAACGGTCAAAGACTCAGAAAGCATGCCCGGCACTCGCTAGGAGCGCCGGAGGGCGGATCATGCTGTCATCCGCATCTGGGCCTGCTGTTTCTCGGCCTGCAATTGCTCCAGGGCGCGGCGGTAGTCGATGGGCATCACTTTGACGAACCTGGTGCGGTAATTCCCCCAGTTCTCCAGGATTTCCCGGGCGCGCTGACTGTCGGTATAGTGCAGATGCGTCTGAATGAGCGCATGAAGACGTTGTTCATCGAACCGAGTCATGTCGTGGGCGAGTTTTACCCAACCGTGGGTTTCCAGATCCCCTCCCTGATGCTCCAGGGCCTCTAGAGCCTCGTCTTCTGCCAAGACGGGTTCCAGCTCCACCATGGCCTGATTGCAGCGCCGTTCGAAATCACCTCGTTCGTCGAGCACGTAGGCGATCCCCCCCGACATGCCGGCGGCGAAGTTACGGCCGGTTTCCCCCAGAACCACGACGATACCACCGGTCATGTATTCACATCCGTGATCACCTACGCCTTCGACTACGGCGATGGCGCCGGAGTTGCGAACCGCGAAGCGTTCTCCGGCGATACCGCGGAAGTAACACTCACCGCTGATCGCGCCGTAGAGAACGGTGTTTCCGACGATGATATTTTCCTCGGCGACGATCGGGGTTTCCTTGGGCGGATAGATGATGATGCGTCCACCGGACAGCCCTTTGCCGACGTAGTCGTTGCCTTCACCATCCAGTTCCAGGGTCACGCCCTTGGCGAGCCAAGCACCGAAACTCTGCCCCGCCGTCCCCTTCAGTTTGATATGGATCGTGTCGTCGGGCAGTCCTTCGTGGCCATGATGTTTGGCCACTTCGCCCGATAGCATGGCGCCCACCGAGCGATCGGTATTGCGTACCGGCAAATCGATCTTGACCGCTTGCCTGGATTCGATGGCGGGGCGGGCCAATTCGATCAGCTTGTTGTCGAGCGCCTTGTGGATCTCGTGGGGTTGGGATTCACAGTTGTAGAGAGCGATTTCCGGGCCGGCCTCGGGTTTGGCCAAAATCCTGGAGAAGTCCAGCCCTTTGGCCTTCCAGTGGCCGATGGCGTCGGTCATATCGAGACGGTCGGATTGTCCGATCATTTCGTTCAACGTCCGGTAGCCAAGTTGAGCCATGATCTGTCGGACCTCTTCGGCTACGAAGAAGAAATAATTGACCACATATTCCGGTTTGCCCGTGAATTTCTTGCGCAAAACGGGATCCTGGGTGGCGACCCCGACCGGACAGGTGTTGAGATGGCATTTGCGCATCATGATGCATCCCTCGACGATGAGGGGAGCGGTGGCGAAACCGAACTCGTCTGCACCCAAGAGTGCACCAATGACCACGTCCCTGCCGGTTCTGAGCCCACCGTCCACCTGGACACTGATTCGTCCCCGCAGCTTGTTGAGTACCAGGGTCTGGTGGGTTTCCGCCAGACCCACTTCCCACGGCAACCCGGCGTGCTTGATGGAGGTGAGGGGAGAAGCGCCGGTGCCGCCGTCATAACCGGAGATGGTGATGTGATCGGCGTGTGCCTTGGCCACCCCTGCGGCGACCGTTCCCACACCCACTTCCGAGACCAGCTTCACGCTGATGCGGGCCTGGGGATTGACGCATTTGAGGTCGTAGATCAGTTGTTTCAGATCTTCGATCGAGTAAATGTCGTGATGGGGCGGCGGTGAGATCAGCCCCACGCCGGGGGTGGAATGACGCACTTTGGCGATGATCTGGTCCACCTTGTGACCGGGCAGCTGTCCGCCCTCGCCAGGCTTGGCTCCCTGGGCGATCTTGATCTGGATGTCGTCGGCATTGACCAGGTATTCGGTGGTGACGCCGAAGCGGCCGGAGGCCACCTGTTTGATGGCCGAACGCATCGAATCGCCGTTTTCCAGAGGTTTGAAACGCTCCGGCAGTTCTCCGCCTTCGCCGGTATTGGATTTGCCCCCGATCCGGTTCATGGCGATCGCCAGCGTGGTATGGGCTTCCCAGGAAATGGAGCCAAAAGACATGGCACCGGTGGCAAAACGTTTGACGATCTCGCTCGCCGGTTCGACTTCGTCGAGGGGGATCGGGTCGCGGTCGAAGTTGAAACGCATCAAACCGCGCAGGGTGAAAGTGTTTTCACTCTGCTCGTTGATCAGGCGGGCGAATTCCTCGTAAGTCTCGCGGCTGCCGGAACGGGTGGCGTGTTGCAGCTTGGCGATGGAATCGGGTGTCCAAGCATGGACTTCACCCCGCAGCCGATAAGCGAATTCTCCACCGACATCCAGGGATTCGCGCAGCTCCAGTGGATCGCCGAAGGCACGTTTGTGGCGTTGCAGTGCCTCGGTGGCGATTTCCTCGAGTCCCGCGCCTTCCGTGGTGCTGAAGGTGCCGGCGAAGTAGCGGTCGAGGAAATCCTGATTCAGGCCCAGGGTATTGAAGATCTGGGCGCCGCAGTACGACTGGTAGGTGGAGATTCCCATCTTCGACATGACTTTGAGGATGCCCTTGTTCACCGCCTTGATATAGCGCTGGTGCGCTTCTTCTTCGGTGATGGGTTCCGGCAGCCGGTGGCGCAGATAGGAGATGGTATCGAACGCCAGGTAAGGATTGACGGCTTCGGCGCCATAACCGGCCAGGACGCAGAAATGATGCACTTCCCGCGCCTCGCCGGTTTCGATCACCAGGCCCGTTTCGGTGCGCAGCCCCTTGTGGATCAGGTGATGATGCACCGCCGAAGTGGCGAGCAGGGCGGGAATGGGGACATGGGTCGTGTCCACGTCCCGGTCGGAAAGAATCAGAATGTTGTTGCCGTCCAGCACGGCTTTTTCGGCCTGCTCACACAATCTTTCCAGGGCGGTTTCCATCCCCGCCACGCCCTCGTCGACAGGGTAGCAGAAGTTCAGGGTGGCGGTGCGGAAAGCGCCGTGAGTCCGGGACTCGATGTAGCGGATTTTCTCCAGATCGGTATTGGTGAGGATCGGCTGATGGGCCTCCAGCCGCATGTGGCTGTCGCCCTGATCCATTCCCAGCAGATTGGGGCGGGGGCCGATCATGCTCACCAGAGACATGACCAGTTCTTCGCGGATGGGGTCGATGGCGGGGTTGGTGACCTGGGCGAAGGCCTGTTTGAAGTAGTCGTATAGCAACCGCGAGCGCCTGGACAATACCGCCAGCGAGGCATCATTCCCCATGGAGCCGACAGGATCCTGGCCGCTGGCCGTCATCGGCTGGAGAAAGACCTTGATGTCCTCCTGGGTATAGCCGAAGGCCTGCATGCGGTCCAGCAGAAGTTCTTCCGCCGGGGGCATGGGCGCCACTTCCGGCGGCAGGGCGTCCAGCTTGATCTGGGTTTTGTCCAGCCATGCCTGATAGGGGGCGCGGGCCGCCAGTTCGGCCTTCAGTTCGGCATCGTCGATGATACGTCCCTGTTCCAGATCGATGAGCAGCATTTTGCCCGGCTGAAGCCGCCATTTTTTGATGATCTTTTCCTCGGGAACGGTGAGTACGCCCATTTCCGAAGCCATCACCACTCTGTCGTCCTCGGTGATGAGATAACGGGCCGGTCGCAAGCCATTACGGTCCAGGGTAGCCCCGATTTGACGGCCGTCGGTGAAGGCGATGGCGGCGGGTCCGTCCCACGGTTCCATCAGCGCGGCATGGTACTCGTAGAAAGCGCGGCGTTGTTCGTCCATGAGAGGATTGCCCGCCCAGGCTTCGGGAATCAAAAGCATCATCGCGTACGACAGCGGATAGCCGCCGGCGACCAAAAGTTCGAGGGCGTTGTCGAAACAGGCCGAGTCCGACTGGCCTTCGGCGATCAATGGCCACAGTTTGTCCAGATCCTCTCCCAGGAACTGGGACTTCATGGCGTGGCGCCTGGCGGCCATCCAATTGATATTGCCTCGCAGGGTGTTGATCTCACCGTTGTGGGCGATCATTCTGAACGGCTGGGCAAGATCCCAGGAAGGAAAGGTATTGGTCGAGAACCGCTGATGCACCAGGGCGAGCGCGGATTCCATGCGTGGATCATGGAGTTCGGGGTAGAATTCCCCCACCTGATCGGACATCAGCATACCTTTATATACCAGGGTGCGTGACGACAGGGAGGGGAGATAGAAGCAGGCCGGATCTTCCAGTTTCCGGTTTCTTATGTGATTTTCCGCCTGTTTGCGGATGACGAACAACTTGCGTTCGAAAGCGTCCTGGTCGCGGCAGTTGTCCCCTCTGCCCACGAACACTTGCCGGACCCTCGGTTCCAGAATTTTCACCGACTCGCCGATGGTGCCGTTGTCGGTGGGAACATCGCGCCATCCCAGGACCGACTGGCCTTCGCTGCGAATGAAGTCCTCCAGAACCTGCTGGCACAACCGGCGGTTGTTTTCGCCTTGGGGCAAAAACACCATGCCTACCCCGTATTCTCCTTCGGCGGGCAGGGTGATGCCGATGTCCGAGCATTCTTCGCGCAGGAAACGGTCGGGGATTTGCAACAGGATGCCGGCGCCGTCGCCTCCCCTGGGATCGGCGCCTACCGCACCCCGGTGGGTCAGATTGGTTACGATCTCCAGACCTTGTTCTACAATGGCATGGCTTTTACGCCCTTTGATGTCTGCCACGAAGCCAACACCGCAGGCATCGTGTTCGTTTCCGGGATCGTATAGACCCTGTTTGCGTGGGAATCCGCTATGATTCATGTTCGACCTCATCTGGATACGCATTCGGGGGTCCTGGTGGGGGCGCTGTCGCCGCCCTTTGTCCGGTTGCGGACCCGTCAATCCAAAGAAAAGCTCAAAAGCATAGGAGACTTGGCTACGATTTGCAACATCGGCATCGATAAAGGACGCCGCCGCCGGGTTTTCGCCCATTTGGCGATGATCGCCTTGACGGCAGTCGTCATCGCTTCCTGTGGTCACTCGAATCCTCCACGCAGGCCCGCCTCTCCACCGATCCATGGCGACTTCTACCGGGTACGTCCAGGAGATACGTTGTATGCGATTTCACGACGAAGCGGACATGATTACCGGACAGTCGCCCGTTGGAATCATATCAGGCCGCCTTATACCATCCGGGTTGGTCAGGTTCTCCGCCTCACACCTCCGCCGGCAAAGAAAGGCCGGATTCAGGCGTCCCGGGCCAGGAAGCGGCGCTCTGCTTCCGCCAGAAAAAAAAATTCGAAAAAAAGTTTAAAGATTTTTTGGCGCTGGCCGTTAAAGGGGGTGATTGTCAGGAATTTCACCCAGACAGGTAAGAAAGGAATCGACATTGCAGCGACCACAAGCAGACAGGTCAGAGCGGCGGCAGCCGGGAAAGTGGTATACAGCGGCAGTGGTCTGGTGGGTTACGGCAATCTGGTTATCATCAAGCACGGGGAAACTTATCTGTCGGCGTATGGCAATAATCGTCGGCTTTTGGTTAAAGAAGGGCAAAAAGTCAAAGGCGGGCAGATCATCTCTGAATTGGGGAGCAGGGCGGCCGGTCGTCCCATCCTTCATTTCGAGATACGCCGGCAGGGGGATCCAGTCGATCCTTTGCGATTTTTACCCGGGCGCTAATTGAGTAGTGACATGACGGGAGGAGCGGGATGGTTCAGAAAACGATGGTCAGAGTCGGGGGGAATGCAGCAGTGAACGAAACACTCGCTGAGTGGAGTGCCGAGGCTTTTGCCGAACCGGTCGTGGCTTCACAAGGGGAAAGCCAGTTTGACGCGACACAAATCTATTTGAACGAGTTGAGTCAATCCAAGTTGCTGACGGCCGAAGAGGAAAAATATTATGGTACCTTGGCGCGCCAGGGCGACGAGGCGGCCCGCAAGCGGATGATCGAAAGCAATTTGCGGCTGGTGGTGAAGATTGCGCGCCGGTATCTGAACCGGGGGCTGCCCTTGTTGGATCTGGTGGAGGAAGGCAATCTGGGGTTGATCCGGGCGGTGGAGAAATTCGAGCCTGAACGGGGGTTTCGTTTTTCTACCTACGCCACATGGTGGATCCGTCAGACCATCGAGCGGGCCTTGATGAATCAGACCCGGACCATACGCTTGCCCATCCATATCGTGAAAGAGATGAACGTCTATCTCAAGGCGATGAGGCAGTTGTCGCAAAGAATGGACCGTGAGCCCACGCCGGAAGACATCGCCGCGCACCTGAACAAACCGGTCAAGGATGTGGAGCGGATGCTTAAGCTCAATGAGCGTACCACATCTGTGGACGTACCCTACGGCAAGGAATCGGACAAGCCGCTGTTGGATGTGATGACCGATGAAGCAGTGGAGGGCCCCGAGGAACAGATCCAGGATGAGTCGGTGCGTAAACACATGAGCCGTTGGTTGCGCAAGTTGCCGGAAAAGCATCGCGAAGTGTTGCTGCGTCGTTACGGTTTGTGGGGATATGAGATTTCCACCCTTGAGGAAGTTGCCCGAGAACTCCAGGTGACCCGCGAACGTGTCAGGCAAATCCAGATGGAGGCGGTCAAAAAGTTGCGCGAGATGTTGGAGAAAGATGGTTTCTCGATGGAGACGATTTTTCACTGAATTGTTGACAAAGTTTCATGATGGTTTTCCACCCGCCCCAAACGGCGGGTTTTTTTTGTCCATGAATATTTGTCTGAATGTTCGCGGTGGGGGGTAAGGAAAGAGACCGTAGGGCTTCGATTACTTGGCAACGGTGTCCGGCCAAGGCATCATAAAATCATGAAAACATCCACGGTCCGGCAAGAAATGCTTTCTGTGGGTGTGGTTCTGGTGCGGTACTTGCGCCGTGAGCCGCATTATCTGCTGCTTCGGGCATACAATTACTGGGATTTCCCCAAAGGCCAGGTGGAGGCGGGAGAACAACCCTTGCAGGCGGCGCTTCGCGAGGTGGAGGAGGAGACCGGGCTCGATCGTCTTGTCTTCCGCTGGGGAGAGATCTATCGGGAAACCCCGCCCTATGGGAAAGGGAAAGTGGCCAGGTATTATCTGGCGGAAGCTCCCGAGGGGGAGGTCTTCTTACCCGTCAGCAAGGAATTGGGGCGTCCGGAACATCAGGAATTTCGCTGGTTGCCTTATCATCAAGCGCGCCAATTGTTGGTGCCCCGCCTTCAGGTGATTCTCGACTGGGCCCATGAGTACGCAAGCCATCCAGAGCCAGGATGAATGAATGAGGATCAGGTTACAACGGCGGCCAAGGTTGTTTTCCCCGGTCATTCCCAAAGCTGTCCGGATGTTGAGGCGGTGCCTCTCAACCGGGCGTATCGCCGTCTCGATCCCGCCAGGCAATACGCCCGTTTTCTTTTTCGTCAGCTCGCCAGGTTTCTGACTTTTTCCAGCATGGCCTGGGCGTGTCCTTCCGGGTTGACGCCATATTCGACATGAACCAGATTGCCGTTTTTGTCGATGAGGAAGGTAGAGCGAACGATCCCCATTTTCTTGACACCGGCTTTTTCTTTTTCCTGCCAGACGCCATATCTTTCACACAGGGTGCCGTCGGTATCGGCCAGCAGAGGGATTTTCAGCCCATATTTGGCAATGAACGCCCGGTGCATGTCGCATGGGTCTTTGCTGACCCCGATCACGACGGTGTCATGCTTGGCGAATTCGCCGGCCAGTTGGGTGAATTCGTTGGCTTCTATCGTGCAGCCGGGGGTGTCGTCCTTTGGGTAGAAGTACAAGACGACATTCTTTTCGCCACGGAAATCCGACAGACTGATGGGATTGCCATCCTGGTCGGGAACGGTGAAGTCTGGAGCGGGTTGATTGGTTTGTAACAGCATCGTTTTATCCTCTTCGTAGGTGGGTTCATGTTTTGGGGGAGAGCGTCTCCACCTTGCCATCGGCACCGATGAACACGGAGGTGGCGAGCTGATGAAAGATTCCATGCGCCAGAATGCCGGGAAGGGAATCCAGGAAACCGTTGAGACTGGATGTTTCCATGGAGGAATCGAAAACGGTGTCGAGCACCACTCCGCCGGCCGAAGTGATCGCCACCCCGGCAGCTCCGAGGCGCAGTTCAGATTTGCCGCCGGCGCGCTCGAGCAAGGTTCGGACCATCCGCCAGGCCCAGGGGTGGACTTCCACCGGGATGGGGAACCGTTCACCGATGTGATCGACCTGTTTCGAACGGTCGATCAGAACCCAGAATTGGTCGCTGCTTGCCGCCAACAATTTCTCTCTGACCAAGTCTTGTCCCCTGCCTTTGAGCAAGGTCAGGTCGGGCGCGACTTCATCGGCTCCGTCCACATATAGATCGAGCCGGCCGATCTGTTCGAAAGCGAGCAGAGGCAGTTTCAGTTCCCTCGCCTTGAGGGCGCTGACAGGAGAGCTGGCGACGGTGGTGACCTTCAGTCCTTCCTCGAGGTGGCGTCGGGCCAGGGTTTCGATAAAGCAATCGGCGGTGGAACCTGTACCGAGGCCGACGAGCATGTCGTCTTTCACCTGTTGCGCGGCGAAGCCGGCCACCAGGGTTTTGTCGTTCATCAGCGCCACCTCCAGATCGGTTCAAAGCGATGAATTGTTGAGTATGGTACAAGGAAATGTCGGGGTCAACTCCAAATCCCCCAACACCTGTCGGTTTGGTTTTTCGGGATCCGGGAAGGATCCGCAGGAGCGAAATTCGCCCGTGAATTCAGGCCCGGCTTCCCTGCCTGCCGACGGATCTTTCCCGGCCTCTTCCGGCAGAACTGATAGGTGGTGGGATTGCCGGGTATTGAAGCGCGGGTGGCAATGGAATCTTTGCTATGCTTGTAGACATGGTGACTCCCCGGGTGGAGGTTGATGATGGACTATCCCTGTGAGGGTTTTTCCCAGCTGCACATCGATGTGGCGAGATTTGCCACCGACGACTTCAACCCGTTCCACGATGGCGGAAAATGGCGCCGGATCCGGGGTAATCCTTTTGGCGGTCCCATCGTTTTGGGGTTTCAAACGGTTACCTGGCTGACGGAGCAGCTGGACTGCTTTCGCAGGCAGCAGGAAGATCCCCGGCGGCTCCGGGAAATGCCGTATCTCAACTACCGAATCAACTTCGCTTCCGCCCTCGGGCCGGGTCAGGCATTCGTTTTGACCGTCAAACGTTCCCGCTTCGATGGGGAAAGAGGCGTGCTGGGAAATCGCCTCGTGATCAAAAGCGGTGCGGGAATGGTGATCATGGGACAACATTCCCGGTCGTATCGGCCGCAAATCTGTTCCGCTTGGCAGTGGCCCGGGTTGCCCGACTTGATTCATTGTCAGGATCGTAGCGAGATTGGAGGAAGGTGGTTTTTGAAGCGTAAATTCATGATGACCGCCAACGCCAAGAATTTTCTCCTGGGTTGCCGGGTAGAGCCTGCGAATTATTTCGACGAACTGGAGAACCGGGTTCGTTTTCCCGTCATGTTCCCGCTCAGTTACATTTCCTGCGCCCTGTTGGAGCGGGTGCAAAGGTCCGGCTACGATTTCGAGGCGGGGCCCATGGTGTACAGCAAGCATGAGGTGAGCGTGGATCTCGAAGTGGCTGAACGGATCCGCAGTAATGACAGGTTGCATATTCTTGTGGCGGCCGAGGAGGAATCGGAGGATCTGCAGCGTTTTCTCTGTCTGGGGTTGATCGGCAACACGCCCTTGTTCCAGGCGATGATTTCCCTGGTTCCGCTGGCGCAAATCGTCCGGGCATTGCATCACTGAGCCAGGACAACTCTGGTAGAATCCTCCGGCTTTAAGCGATAAGGATGGATCACCCCACTATGACTGTACGTACCCGTTTTGCTCCCAGTCCCACCGGCTATCTGCATATCGGCGGTGCCCGGACGGCATTGTTCAATTGGCTCTATGCGAGAAAACATGGCGGGCGCTTCGTGTTGCGAATCGAGGATACCGACCGTGAGCGCTCCACCACCGAATCGGTCAATGTGATTCTCGAGGCCATGGCCTGGTTGGGTCTCGATTATGACGAAGGGCCCGTCTACCAAAGTGAACGCTTTCCCCGCTATCGGGAAGTGATTCAGCGGCTGCTCGAAGAAGGCCGGGCCTATTACTGTTACTGCACCAAGGAAGAACTGGACGAGATGCGCCAGGCACAGATGGAGCGCAAGCAGAAGCCGCGCTATGACGGGCGCTGCCGCCACCGCAAGGCGCCGCGGGAAGGGGTCAGCCCTGTCGTTCGTTTCAGGAATCCGGACGAGGGGGCTGTGATCATCGATGATTTGGTTCGGGGCCGGGTGGTGTTTCAGAATCAGGAGCTGGACGATCTGATCATTGCCCGCTCGGATGGAACGCCCACTTACAATCTCACGGTGGTGGTGGATGATCTGGATATGGGCATGAGCCACGTCATTCGCGGAGACGACCATCTGAACAACACGCCACGCCAGATCAACATCATGCGGGCATTGGGGGGAGAGCCCCCGGACTATGCCCATGTGCCCATGATTCTGGGCGAGGATGGCGCCCGCCTGTCGAAACGGCACGGGGCGGTCAGCGTCCTCGAGTATCGCGATCAGGGGTATTTGCCCGAGGCGCTGCTCAATTATCTGGTGCGGTTGGGTTGGGCCCACGGAGATCAGGAAGTGTTCAGTATCGACGAGATGATCGAATTGTTTGACATCAAGGATGTCAACAAGTCGGCTTCCACCTTCAACCCTGCCAAGTTGCTGTGGCTCAACCACCATTACATCATGCATTCCGACCCCTTGCATGTCGCCCATCATTTGCGCTGGCATCTGGGGCAACTGGGGATCGATCCGGAAGCCGGTGGTCCGGATCCGGTCGATGTGGTGGCCGCCCAGCGGGAACGGTGCAAGACGCTCAGGGAAATGGCGGAAAGCAGCCTGTTTTTCTATCGCGATTTCGAACAGTATGATGAGAAAGCGGCGAAGAAAAATCTCAAGCAGGCAGCGCTGGAGCCCTTGAAGAAGCTCCACCAACAATTCCAGGCACTTCAAAACTGGGAGCCTGAATCCTTGCATCAAGTGGTTCTGGATACGGCCCAGTCCCTGGATTTGAAACTGGGGAAGGTTGCGCAACCCCTGAGGGTGGCGCTTTCCGGTGGCGCGGTGTCTCCTCCCATCGACGTGACTTTGTATCTGTTGGGTAAAGAGGTCGTGTCGGCCAGATTGGCCAGGGCCATCAAGTACATCGAAAAAAATTCATCCACCCCCTAGACAAGCCGAATACTCGGTCTTATAATAATCGCTTCTTGTGAGGGGCCATAGCTCAGCTGGGAGAGCGCTACAATGGCATTGTAGAGGTCGCCGGTTCGATCCCGGCTGGCTCCACCAAGGAATACAATCTGTCCCCATCGTCTAGTCGGCCTAGGACACAGCCCTTTCAAGGCTGCGACACGGGTTCGAATCCCGTTGGGGACGCCATATACAAAAGGCCCGCAGAAGCGGGCCTTTTCTTTTCCGAAGAGCTTGGATCTGGTGTGGCGTGATGCACCTCCCCCTTTCTTGCTTCATGCCAACCCGTATGGTTGTCTCCGCCCGGGTGAATCCCAGATGCCCGCGCCAGCCGGCTACATGGACTGTCAAGGCTTTTCCGGCTGCGACATCAGAGGCAGATTGAGCGTCGCGCCGCATTATCGCCGCTAAGGTGACCTGCCCAGCCTAAAGTATGCATTTGCCAGAAGAACCTCCAGAACTATCGCACGGTATGTGCCAGCTTTTCCTCCAGGGCCTCGCGCACGAACTGGTTCAGGCTTTTTCCCTTCGCCGCCACGACGATCTTCCGGTGCAGTTCCGGCGGGATGCGAACGTTGAAGGTGCCTTTGCATGGCTTGTCTGGTTCCTTGCCGAGCGCCTCGCAATCATCCAGGTAGGATTCGACCGAAGCGATGAACTCCTTTTTCAGCGCTTCCAGGGTTTCCGCCTCGTAAGTGACCAGATCGCGGATGAACAGCAGCTTGCCGTATAGCTGGCCGGTTTTCAGATCCGGCTCGATGGAGCCAAGATAACCCTTGTGGGTGAGATAAGTCGTCACAGATAACCCTCCGCTTTCAGAGCGTTTTTGATGTCCCGCAAGGCGCCGCCCTGGATGGCATTTTCGGGATGCGGGCGGTGCAGGCGGATCATGTGCTGCGTCTTTGGGTGATAAAACCGCACCCGGGAGCCTGCCATTTCCTGCTTTTCGTAACCAAGATGGTTCAGCAGCGTCACCAGATCGTTCCAGGGAAACGTCTTGTTGGCATGACGCAGTTTGTTCAGCAGCTTGTTCCGGGCGGTCATGTCGTTCACCGTTGGTTTGATATCAATTCTAGTTGCTGTTTCGGATGTGTGCAACCATTCTCGGTTGCTTTTCGCCAGGACAAATCATTGACAGACCCTATTCACCCGGTCTATCCTGAAACCGCACCGGGAAAATCCGGTGCCTGGGTGTGGTAGCCCGGAAACCCAAGACGCAGACGCGCCGTTCGAGCGCGTTTTTCATACCATGGTCGCAGGCCGTGTGGAACCAGAAAAACCCTCCTGCCCTCAGAACAGCGCACCCTCATGTAAGTCGCCCACAAGCGCGTGGCCGATGTGCCAGACAATCTAAAGGGCAAGGCCCTGGCTGAAATCTGGTCCAGGCTGCACAACAAATTCCGCATCGCCAAATACAGCCAGCTTCCCAGAACCCGCTTGGCCGACGCCATTGTCTACATCACGCAAATGGATCTCAAGTGCGCCTCCAGGTCGGATATGGTGCGCACGGACACGCCTATTCCTCAACGGCAAAAAAACGCAATCAAGCAGGGGGCGCAAGACAAGAACGGTTGGTGCAAGGATATGAAACAAAAGAAAAAACCGCCTTAAGGCGGTTTTGTGCTAGATTAGGCTGGTGCCGAGGGGGAGACTCGAACTCCCACGGTGTTGCCACCACCAGATTTTGAGTCTGGCGCGTCTACCAGTTTCGCCACCTCGGCCAAATGAAGCATCCATTATACCGTATTGAGGACCGCTGTAAAAGATGCGTACCCGCGATTTCCATTATGAATTGCCGAATGAGTTGATCGCCCGCCATCCGTTGGCGGATCGGGCATCCAGCCGGTTGCTGGTGGTGACGGAGGCGGGGGTCGAGGATCGGAACTTCATCGATGTCGTTTCCCTTCTCAATCGCGGCGATCTGTTGGTATTCAACGATACCCGGGTGATTCCGGCGCGACTGTATGGGCGCAAGGAATCGGGTGGCAGGGTGGAGATTCTGGTGGAACGGTTGTTGGAGGAGGGACTGGCTTTGGCGCATGTGCGGGCCAGCAAAAGTCCGAGGGCCGGCACGTCCATTACCCTGGACAAGGGTTATGCCTGTGTGGTCGAGGGCCGCAGGGAGGATTTGTTCGTGTTGCGGTTTTCCGGCCGGAAAGTGCTTGAGGTGTTGGAGCGAATCGGTCATGTGCCCTTGCCTCCCTATATCGATCGTCCCGATTCCGCCTCCGATCAGGAACGTTATCAAACCGTCTATGCGCGGAAGCCCGGCGCGGTGGCGGCGCCCACCGCCGGCCTGCATTTCGATGATGGCTTGTTGTCGCGGCTACGGGCGAAAGGGGTGGAAATGACCTTTGTCACCCTCCATGTGGGGGCGGGCACTTTCCAGCCCGTGCGAGTGGAGGATTTGCGGCAACATCGGATGCACAGCGAATGGTTCGAGGTCAGTGGCAGGGTGGTTGAAGCGGTGGAAAAGGCCAGGCATCGGGGGGGGCGGGTCGTCGCGGTGGGAACGACAGCGGTTCGATCGTTGGAATCGGCGGTTCGGGAAGGGAAACTGTGCGCCTGTCGTGGTGAGACGGATCTTTTCATCCGTCCGGGATTTCAGTTTCACTGCGTGGATGGGTTGATCACCAATTTTCATCTTCCGGAGTCCACCTTGCTGATGCTGGTATGCGCTTTTTCCGGCTATGAACCTGTCATGTCCGCTTATCGGCATGCGGTCCGCCAGCGCTACCGCTTCTTCAGCTACGGGGATGCCATGTTTCTGACGAGAGGGGAAAAAAAGACCGGCGCCCGACAGAGGCGTGGTTGACAGTCTTTACAATACCCGACTTGAGAGGAGGATTGTGTAAAAAGACTTCGAGCGCCGGTTAACCAGGTTGAAGAGGTTATGCGCTTTCATATAAAGCATGTTCCGTGCCATAAGTTTTAAGTCTTTTGTAATCAAATGGATAGAATAAAAAATGAGGCGGGTGTGTCAGGTTGTGGTGCAGGGAATGAGGCAAATCCCCTACTGTTGAGGCATAAGACTTATTTTGAGGCGATTTTCCGATAGAGTGCTTCCACGGCCTCGGTGCCGCGCTTTTCCCGGGGAATGGGGAGCCTTATCTCTCGTTCGACCCGGGTTGGGGAGGGGGTCAGGAATACGATCCGGTCGGAGAGGGCGATGGCTTCCCTCAGATCATGGGTGACGAACAGGATGGTATGGGGGCGGTGTTTCCACAAACGAAGCAGCAAGATACGCATCCTCTCGGCTGTTGTGGCATCGAGGGAAACGAAGGGCTCGTCCATCAGGAGCAAATGGGGCTGGAGGGAAAACGCCCGTGCCAGGGCGACACGGCGGCTCATGCCCAACGAAAGCCTTTGTGGATAGCTGTGTTGAAAAGGCGTCAGCCCGGTCATTTCCAGGAGTTCGTCGATGATTACCGGCTCGGTGCGGGGAGGCAGGGACAGTTCCAGGTTTTGTCTCACTGTCCGCCAGGGCAGCAGCCGCGGCTCCTGGAACATGTAACCCAGCATGGGGGGCTCGGCAAGGTGGAAATCGATCCTGCCCTCGTATTCGGGGTCCAAACCGGCGATGATGTTCAACAGGGTCGTCTTGCCACAGCCGGAGGGGCCGACCAGGCAGACGAATTCGTTTTGTTTCAGCGTCAGTCTGAGATCGGCGATCGCGAGATGGGCCGCGGCATTGCCTCGGGAAGGGAAACGTTTGGCGTGGATTTCGATGTCTATGCGACTCATCGGCGCCAGCGGTTGGCATAGTGATCAAGGGGTTGCAGAACCGACCATTCAAACAGCTGGATGACGATGACGAAAGCCAGGGTATAGGCCAGAATGGCCGCCACGTCGAACAGCTGAAAAAACAAATGTAGTTGATATCCCATGCCATTGCTGCGCCCCAGCAGCTCCACCACCAGAATGATCTTCCAGATCAGGGCCAGACCGGTGCGCGCGGCGGTCACGACGAAAGGCGTGAGCTGGGGCCAGATGACATGCCGCAGGGTCTTCCAGCGGCCGAAGCGGTAGACCTGGGCCATTTCCAGCAACTGCTTGTCCAGTTGGCGGGTGCCTTCCCGCAGGGTGACCGCCACATTGGGAAGTTTGTTCACCACCACGGCGGTAATGGCGGCGGCTTCCGTGAGGCCGAACCATACGTAACAGAGAATGATGGTCACCAGAGCGGGGATGTTGAGAAATGCGGTGAGCCAGGGATCCAGCCACCGGTCCAGGGATCGGTGATGGCCCATCAGAATACCCAGTATGCATCCCAGCGACATGGCCAGGATGAAACTGACCCCCAGCCGGGTTAGGGTGATCCCCAGGTGATAGGGAAGCACTCCTGTCCGGATTGCTGTGAACAGTTCGGAGAAGACCTCGGGAGGCCCTGGCAGGAGAGGGGAGTGCAGCCACCAGGCGAGCGCCTGCCAAATGACCAGCAGCATGAAAAGCGAGGCGAGGGGGATCAGGCGTGACATTGCCGGCGGTTTTCATCAAGCGGTCGTTTCACCTCCGGGGCGGGGCGGGTGGCCCGATGGCAGGCGTCGGATGGATTGTCGGGCACGGGAAGCGTCATGCCCTCAACGTGGCAGAACGAAATGGGGCCAGAATGTTCCTCTGGGCAGGGTTTCCGCCTTGCCGGTCAGTTTCTCTCCCCCCTGCTGGCGCAACAATGCGTACAGTTTTTTCGCGGCATGGATTTCCGCCTTGCCCCAGCTTCGGACTCTTCCTTCGCAGTATCTTTTCCGCAAGGCGGCACGCACCCCCCTGTCATCACTGCCGCTCAGGGGGGCGATGTATTGCCATACCCTGGGGTTGGTGCAAATCGCATCCTTGGCGCCATAGGCGGCGCGCAAAAAGGCATCGAGGGTGTCTTTGCGGTCGTCGGCCCAGCGGTCACGGAAGACATAGCTCAGGGTTGGGACGGGCGGTTGGATGCCCAGGCTTTCAAGGAGATCCTTTCCATCGAGAAGCCGCTTGTATCCCCGTGCCTCCAGCCGGGCGGCGTAGTGCCAGTAATTGAGCAGGGCGTCCAGACGCCCCTGGGTCATTTGCTGGTTGAGGAGGGGTGGGGCGCCGAATACCGGTGTGGCCTCCCTTTCCAGGTCCAGATTGTATGCCCGCTTCGCCAGGGCCTTGAGCAAAAGCCAATTCTCGTACAGGGGGCTGCCGGCCACGCCGATGCGCTTGCCCGCCAGGTCGCCGATGGTGTGGACGGGAGAGCCGGCAGGGACGATCAAGGCGCCATGGGTGAGGGAGTAAGGCACCGCGCTGAAGCCAATGCCCTGATTCCGTTGTCTTGCCGCCCACAGCCAGTTGGTGACGATGAGGTCCACCGTTCCTCCCTGCAGGGCGATACGGCCCGCCTGGGGGTTGGCGAGGGTGCGGATTTCGAGATCGAATCCCTGGCGGCGGTCCAGCCCCTCCCGCCGGATGACGGTCAATTCCCAGTTCAGGGTTCCGTATGCCAAAGCGCCCACCGTGATCGAGCGGGAACCGGCCGCCAGCGGGGTGGAAAGCATCCATAGCCCCAGCAATGCCAGTTGGAAAAACCGCATCCATCTCATGCGCATGGACTCACCCCTGTAATTCGCGGTACAGAGACTTGAACTCCTCGGTGAGTTTGTGCTCCGGGGCATAGTGGATCAAGGGCTTGGCGTGGCTGTGGGATTCCCGGACCTTGACCGAGGGGGAGATGCGGGTGTTGAGTACCGGGTGTCCTTCCGAGGCCAGTTCCTCCACCATTTGTTGAGGCAGCCTGGCGCGCCCCTGGAATTGATTGACCACCACCCCCTCCACGTCCAGTTCGGGATTGTGGTCCATCTTCACTTCGGCGATGGCCTCCATCAGCTTGTACAGCGCGTCGCGCGAGAAGGCGTCGCAGTCGAAGGGGATCAGGCACTTTTCCGCCGCAATGAGGGCCGACCGGCTGTAGAAATTGAGGATGGGCGGGGTGTCGATGAAGATGTGGTCGAAGTCGTTGAGTTGTTCCAGGGCCTCGCGGAGTTTGTAGATTTTGTAACGTGATTCGAGCCGTCCCTGCAGCGATTCCATTTCCGGGTGGGAGGCGAGCAGATAGAGATTGGCGAAAGGGGTATCCTGAATCAGCTCCCGGGCGGAGGATTTCTGGTTCTTGGCGAAAGGGTTGATGCTGAGCGTCTCGCGGTAGAATCTGGCCAGCGTTTCCTCGGGATCTTCGATTCTGGCGCCCAGCAGGTAATGGGTGGTGTTGCCCTGAATGTCCAGATCCACCACCAGGGTGGATTTGCCTTCCGACGCGCTGATGGCGGCCAGGTTGCAGGTGATGGTGGATTTTCCCACGCCGCCTTTCTGATTGAATATGACCCTACGCATTAGACCTGCCTTGTGGTGTTGGTTAAAATCGCAAGATTTAAGGACACCACTCATTCTAACACTATTGTTCATAGGATAAATCGAGACGAATGGACGAAAACTACCGCCCCCACGCCATCGAGGAAAAAGTGCAACGGATCTGGGAAGAAAACCGGGTGTTCGAAGTCACGGAAGACCCCGGACGGGAAAAGTTCTACTGCCTGTCGATGTTCCCCTATCCCTCCGGGCGCCTGCACATGGGGCACGTGCGCAATTACACCATCGGCGACGCCATCGCCCGCTATCAAAGAATGCTGGGCAAGAACGTCTTGCAGCCCATGGGCTGGGACGCCTTCGGCCTGCCGGCGGAAAATGCCGCGGTCAAGCACGGTATCCACCCTGCCAAATGGACCTACGAGAATATCGAGTACATGAAGGGCCAGCTCAAGCGGCTGGGGTTCGCCTACGACTGGAAGCGCGAGATCGCGACCTGCGATCCCGGCTACTACAAGTGGGAGCAGTGGTTTTTCACTCGATTGTTCGAAAAGGGACTGGTCTATCGCAAGATGGCCACGGTCAATTGGGATCCGGTGGATCAGACGGTCTTGGCCAACGAGCAGGTGATCGACGGCCGTGGTTGGCGCAGCGGCGCCCTGGTGGAGCGGCGCGAGATTCCTCAGTGGTTCCTCAAGATCACCGCCTATGCCGATGAATTGCTCGCCGGGCTGGAAAAGCTCGATGGCTGGCCGCAACAGGTCAAGACCATGCAACGCAACTGGATCGGCCGCTCGGAAGGGGTGGAGATGGTCTTCGAACTGGCCGGCGGGGAAGGGCGGATCAGCGTCTATACCACCCGCCCGGACACGCTGATGGGGGTCACCTATGTGGCGTTGGCACCGGAACATCCCTTGGCGCTGAAGGCCGCCGAAGGCGATCCGGAGTTGGCCGCCTTCGTCGATGAATGCCGTCAGAGCACGGTGGCCGAGGCGGATCTGGCCACCATGGAGAAAAAAGGCTGTCCCACCGGCTTGTACGCCCTCCATCCGGTTACAGACGAACGGGTGCCGGTGTGGGTGGCCAATTTCGTATTGATGGAGTATGGCTCCGGAGCGGTCATGGCGGTGCCCGCCCATGATCAGCGGGATTTCGAATTCGCCCGCAAATACCGTCTGCCGATCAGGCAAGTCATCGCTCCGAAGCCGGACAGCGATGCGGTTTGTGATCTCGACCGGGAAGCCTTCACCGAAAAAGGCGTGTTGATCCACTCCGGTCCCTTCGACGGGCTCACCTCCGAACAGGCCTTCGAGGCCGTTGCCCAATACCTGGAAGCCCGCGGCAAAGGCAGACGAAGGGTTCAGTACCGGCTGCGCGACTGGGGGGTGTCGCGCCAGCGTTACTGGGGGGCGCCCATTCCCATGCTGTATCTGGAGGATGGGACGCCGGTGCCGGTGTCCGAGGCGCAGCTGCCGGTTGAGTTGCCCCTGGACGTTACCCTGGACGGCGCCCATTCCCCCCTCAAGACGGATCCGGGCTTCTACGAAACCACGGCGCCGGATGGCAGCCCCGCGAAACGGGAAACCGATACCTTCGATACTTTCATGGAATCTTCCTGGTATTTCACCCGTTTCACCTGCCCGGATTACCCCTTGGGAATGACCGACAAGGCCAGGGCGGATTACTGGCTGCCGGTGGATCAATACGTGGGGGGGATCGAGCATGCCATCCTGCATCTACTCTATGCGCGTTTCTATCACAAGCTGATGCGCGACCATGGGCTGGTGGCGTGTGACGAACCCTTCCTGAACCTGCTGACGCAGGGAATGGTGCTCAAGGATGGCGCCAAGATGTCCAAGTCCAAGGGGAACGTCGTCGATCCGGAAGGGTTGATCGAGCAATACGGCGCCGATACGGTCCGGCTGTTCATTCTTTTCGCCGCGCCGCCGGAGCAATCCCTGGAGTGGTCGGACAGCGGCGTGGAAGGGGCGTTCCGTTTCCTCAAGCGTCTGTGGCGTCAGGTGGCGGCCTTCGCCACGGCGCCTCAGCCCGGGGGGGCGTTGGCTGCCGCCGCTCTCAGCGAAGGGCAAAAGGAGATGCGGCGCCTGATTCACCAGACCATCGAGCGGGTCACCGACGCCATCAGCCGGCGTTATACCTTCAACACCGCCATTGCGGCCAACATGGAGCTGCTCAATGCGCTGGGCAAGTTCGAAGATGACAGCGACAGCGGGCGGGCGATCAAACGGGAGGGGCTGGAGGCCATCGTTCTGATGCTCGCCCCCATCGTCCCCCATATCTGTCACGAATTGTGGCACAGGCTCGGTCATGAAGGGATGGTCGTCGACGCCCGCTGGCCCAAGGCGGATCCGGAGGCCCTGGCGCAGGACACCGTCTCGCTGGTGGTTCAGGTCAACGGCAAGCTGCGGGGCAAGATCCAGGTGGCGGCCGATGCCGGCAAGACCGAAGTGGAGCAGGCGGCCTTGACCGAACCCAACGTCCAGCGTTTTATCGAAGGCAAGACGGTGAGAAAGGTGATCGTGGTGCCGGGCCGGCTGGTGAATATCGTCGCCAGCTGACGGGCAGGACACCGATGAAATATCACAGCTGCCTTTTCCTGCTGCTCGCCTGGCTTTTGCTGCCCGCCTGCCAACCCCCGGAGGATTGGCGTCTGACCGATGTCAGCGGCAAGTTGCCGCCTCTCGAGTTCACCTTGACCGATATGACGGGCAAGATTCGTCATGGGGAGGACTACCGGGGCAAAGTGACGTTGTTGTTCACGGGGTTCACCCATTGCCCCGGCGTTTGTCCCGCGACGCTGGCAAGATTGGCCACCGTCCTGGAAGAGGTGGCGGGCAGCAGGGAGCGGGTTCAGGTCTTGTTCGTGAGTCTGGATCCGGAGCGGGATTCCCCGGAAGGGTTGAAAAATTACGTGCGGCGTTTCGGGCCCTGGTTTATCGGCCTGACCGGCGAGCGGGGGCAGCTCGACGCTCTGGTCCGGCGCTATTTTCTCAGCTACCGGAAGGAATCCCCGGACGCTTCCGGCGCGTATGACGTGATCCACAGCGATATCGTCGTCATCTTCGATTCCAGGGGCAGGGCGAGGCTGTTGGCGCGCAGCGATACTCCCCTGGAGAATCTTGGCCGGGATATCCGGCGATTGATGGAGGAGTCATGAATCAGGCAGCTTCAGCGGCCGGGGAGCATTCTTCCCGGGAACCGTTCATCCCCGTGCCCCTTGCGGTGTTGACCGAAACCCTTTCCTCTCATCTGGCGGGACGGGTTTCCCGGCAACGCTTCGATGCATTTGCCGAGGGGTTGACGCTTTTGTACGACGCCAGGTTCAGTCAACGTCTGGAGTTGCTCAAGCGGCTGTATTATCCCCACAATCCCGACCGCCCGGATATGGCGATACCGATTGAGGTGCAGGGAAGGGTAGCGGGAAACCAGACGAAACTGATAGAAGAAATCGAAACCCTGCTGAGACAGGCCAACTTTCAGCGGCTGGATCAGGAGGCGCTGAACCTGGCGCTCAACAAGACCTCACCGGAAGGCGTGACCGTCAGTGTGGATCTCGATGAATTCGACGAGGTGCTGATCTATTATTGCGGCAGCACTTCCCGCACCCTGACGCTGCCATTATGGAAACGCCTGCTGGGCAAGCGGCGGGCGGTAACCGTCCCTATTTACCGCCGCCTGTTCGTGTTGTTGAAGTTCAGGCCGGATGAGAAGGAAAAGGAGCGGGACAGCGTTTTCATCAAGCTGTTCAAGGAGATTCCCCAATCGGACCTGGAAACGATCTTTCCCAACACCAAGGTGCGTCTCAGCCCGTTCGACAAGGTCAAGCTGGGGGTGACCGGCGGCGGAGGCGTGGCCGCGGGAATCGTGAGCGCCACGGGAAAACTCGCCACCGCGGCGGCCAATCCCATGGCGGCGGCCGGTGCTTTGGGGGCGCTCGGGGGGGTGATCTGGAAACAGGTTTCCAATGTCATGAAACAGCGTACCGAGTATATGGCCAAACTGGCCAGGAATCTGTATTTCTACAATCTGGACAACAACGCCGGAGCGCTCGCCTGGCTCATCGAAATGGCCAGCAGCGAAGAGGCGAAAGAAGCGCTGCTGGCCTATGGATTTCTGCTCGCCGGGGGGGCGATGGAAAGGGAAACGTTGGATCGAGAGATTGAAGATTTCATGCGGGACAAATTCAAGGTGGAGATGGATTTCGAAGTGGAAGACGGCTTGCGGAAACTGAGGGACTTGGAACTTTTGGAGAAGGAAGGGACGAAATTGCGGGTGAAGGATCTGGAGACGGCGTTTGAGGTTCTGAGGGAAAAGTGGATGGCGGTCTATCCGGTGCTGGAAGTGAGTGAGCGAGGGGCTTGACGATGAATCCGCTGCTCGACCGTTTGCAACCTTATCCCTTCGAAAAACTCGCCGCCCTCAAGGAAGGCGTATCCCCGCCTTCGGACAAGCCCCCCATCGCCCTGTCCATCGGCGAGCCCCAGGATCCGCCGCCGCATTTCGTCTCCGAGGCGCTGATCAGCCATTTGCATGGGCTGGCCAGGTATCCCTTGACCAAGGGCATGCCGGCACTGCGGGAGACCATAGCCGGCTGGCTGGTCAGGCGGTTCGGCCTGCCAGACGGCGGAGTGGATCCGGAGACTCAGGTGTTGCCGGTCAATGGCACCCGGGAAGCGCTTTTTTCCTTCTGCCAGGCTTTGGTCGATCCGGCGGATTCTCCACTGGTGCTGCTGCCCAACCCGTTTTATCAGATTTATGAGGGGGCGGCGCTGCTGGCCGGTGCCGAGCCCCGTTATCTCAATGCCACGGCGGACACGGGTTATCTGCCCGATTTCGATTCGGTACCGGCGAAAGTCTGGCGGCGTTGCCGACTGCTCTATCTGTGTTCGCCATCCAACCCCACCGGAAGCGTCATCGGCCTGGAAGTTCTGAAAACCCTCATCGATCTGGCCCACCGGCACGATTTCGTCATCGCCAGTGACGAGTGCTACAGCGAGCTGCATGACGGCATCCCACCGCCCGGCTTGTTGCAGGCCGCCGCCGAGATGGGAAACGAGCGTTTTTCCCGCTGCGTGGTGTTCCACAGCCTGTCCAAGCGTTCCAGCGCCCCCGGCCTGCGTTCGGGGTTCGTGGCCGGCGATGCCGCGATCCTGCGGCGCTATCTTCTCTACCGGACCTACCACGGTTGCGCCATGCCGCCTCCCATTCAGCATGCCAGCATCGCCGCCTGGTCGGACGAGTGCCATGTGGAAACGAACCGGCGGAACTATCGCGAGCGTTTCGCGCTCGCCGCCGAAATCCTGGCGGACGTTCTGCCGCTGGAGGTGCCGCCTGCGGCTTTCTACTTCTGGCTCAAGACGCCTCTGGACGATGTCGGGTTCGCCCGCAGGCTCTATGCCGAGCAGAACGTGACGGTCCTGCCTGGCTCTTTCCTCTCCCGGGAGTCGGATGGCGTCAATCCGGGGCGGGGATATGTCCGTATCGCCTGGGTGCATTCCCACCAGGTCTGCCGCGATGCGGCACTCAGAATCCGGGAGTGCGCCGAATCGCTTCAGTGCCGGTAACGGCCGGCCCCCATATAGTGGCGCCACCAATAAGGCCCCAGGGGATCGATGCGGACGGTTTTTCCCCTGGAGGGGGCGTGAATGAACCGCTCACGGCCAACGTAGATGCCTACGTGCAGTCCTTTCCCCGGCATCCGGAAGAACAGCAGATCACCGGCGGCGATTTCGGAGCGGGCCACTTTTCTGGCCCGCTGCCATTGGCCGCGGGTGGTCCGCGGAATGCGCAGCCCTTCTTGCCGGTAGACATACTGGACCAGCCCGCTGCAATCGAAGCCCTTGGGGGTGGTTCCGCCATAGCGATAGGGAACGCCCTGATAACGCAGGGCGCGGCGGACGATGGGGTCGTCTGAAGCCACGGAAGAGACGGGCCTGCCGGCGCAACCGGGCAGGAAGGTCAGCAGCAGGCTGATCAGAAGCGTGGCCGCAACTTGAACCGGCATTGGCAAGGCGGGTATCCTCTACCGTTTTTCACCTTCACTATTAACATAACAGGGAATGGCAGATGAGCGAACAATTATCCAAGATCATTGAGGAAGCCTTCGAGCGGCGCGGCGAGATCAACCCTCATAACGCTGCCGCCGAGGTGCGGGAAGCGGTGGAGGCCGCCCTCTGCCTGCTGGATTCGGGGCAGGCCCGGGTGGCGGAAAAACAGGATGGCGAGTGGGTGGTCAACCAGTGGCTCAAGAAGGCGGTGCTGCTTTCCTTCCGCCTCAATGACAACCGGATGATGGATGGGGCGCCGACCAATTTCTACGACAAGGTGGAAATGAAGTATGCCGGCTATCGCCCCGGGGACTTCCGCCGCGATGGGGTGCGGGTGGTGCCGCTGGCCAACGTCCGCCGGGGGGCTTATATCGCCCCGGGGGCGGTGTTGATGCCGTCGTATGTGAATATCGGCGCTTATGTGGATTCCGGAACCATGGTGGATACCTGGGCCACGGTGGGCTCCTGCGCCCAGGTCGGAAAGAACGTGCATTTGTCCGGAGGCGTCGGTATCGGTGGCGTACTGGAGCCGCTCCAGGCCAATCCCACCATCATCGAGGACAATTGTTTCATCGGCGCCCGTTCCGAGATCGTCGAAGGGGTGATCGTGGAGGAAGGCGCCGTCATTTCCATGGGCGTGTACATCGGTCAGAGCACCAAGATCTACAACCGCATGACCGGAGAGATCACCTACGGCCGCGTGCCCGCCGGCGCGGTGGTGGTGCCGGGCAGCCTGCCGGCCAAAGACGGCAGTCACAGCCTCTATTGCGCGGTGATCATCAAGCAGGTGGACGAACGTACCCGCAGCAAGGTGGGTATCAATGAGTTGCTTCGGGATTGAGGCGCCGATGGTCAGGCTCTATGGGATCCCGAACTGCAACACGGTGAAAAAGGCGCGCCAGTGGTTGCAGGACCACGGAATCGACTTCCATTTCCATGATTTCAAGAAAGAGGGTGTCGATCCGGCGCGGCTGGATGCCTGGCTGGAACGGGTGGGATGGGAGGCGCTCGTCAACCGCCGGGGGACGACCTGGCGGCGGCTGCCGGAAGAGGCGCGGGACGGTCTGGACCGGGACAAGGCCAGAGGATTGCTGATGACCCATCCCACCCTGATCAAACGCCCGGTGCTCGAACACCGGGAAGGCGTCGTGGTCGGTTTCGACCCTGAAGCATACGGGCGGATCAAATGAGCGAGACGCTCGATTTCGCCCGGGCTTTGATCGAAAGACCTTCCGTGACCCCGGACGATGCCGGATGCATGGATCTCGTCTGCGAGCCCCTGACCCCTTTGGGGTTCGAGCCGGAATTTCTGGATTTCGGCGATACCCGTAACCTGTGGTTGCGGCGGGGGGAGGCCCGTCCCTTGCTGGTGTTCCTGGGGCATACCGATGTGGTGCCTCCCGGCCCGCTTTCCGAGTGGACTTCGCCGCCCTTCGAAGCCCATGTCAGGGAAGGGCGGCTGTACGGCCGCGGCGCCGCCGACATGAAAGGATCGGTGGCGGCCTTTACCGTGGCTTGTCGGCGTTTCGTCGAGAAGCATCCCCGGCATCGGGGTTCCATCGCCATGCTTCTGACTTCCGACGAAGAAGGCATCGCCACCGACGGCGTGGTCAAGGTGGTGGAGGTGCTCGAGGCGAGGGAAGAGAAGATCGACTGGTGCCTGGTGGGCGAACCGTCGAGCGAGGAGAGGCTGGGGGATGTGATCAAGGTCGGGCGCCGGGGGTCTCTCAACGGCCAGCTGCGGGTGTTCGGCGTTCAGGGGCATGTGGCCTATCCTCACAAGGCCGACAACCCTATTCACCGTTTCGCCGAGCCGTTGCAGCATCTGGTGAACGAGGTCTGGGATCAGGGGAATGAGCACTTTCCCCCCACTTCGTTTCAGGTTTCCAACATCCAGGCCGGGACCGGCGCCGAAAACGTGATTCCCGGCCACCTCGATGTGACCTTCAATTTCCGTTTTTCCACCGAATTGACCGCCGCCGAGATCAAGCGCCGAACGGCTGCCATCCTCGATCATTACGGCCTCGATTATGAGCTGGAATGGCGGCTGTCGGGCAATCCCTTCAAAACGGCGGGAGCGTCTCTCATCGCAGCGGTTCAGGAGGCCCTGGAACAGGTGGTGGGCCGAAAGGCCAAGCTTTCCACCGGTGGCGGAACTTCCGATGGCCGCTTCATCGCCCCCACCGGCGCCGAGGTGCTGGAACTGGGGCCGGTCAACGCGACCATCCACAAGGTCAACGAGTGGGTGGAGGTCGAGGATCTGGAGCGCCTGACCGGGATCTACGAACGGCTGCTGGCGAATCTGTTGTTGGCCTGATGTCTCGTCACCGCAGCCGACCGGAACCGGGCTGAAAACACCCAGGCAAGGGGCAAAAAAAACCCACCCGGCAGGGTGGGGATGGGAGCAATACCCATGAGGAGGATGATTTGGAGACAAATCATGAGTACGTGTGCAATAAAGACCCTGAAAAACCGCCATTGTTCCCGCCCCGGTTTTATTTTCGCACCTTCTTGCGGCGAGCCCCCCGGAAACACAGGCATTCCAGCCGGAGCGGGAGGATTTCGCGTTCTTCTTGTTTTTCATTCAGACCAGGGTTTCATCCCAGGAGGTCACCGCCATGAACATCCATGCCATTCCCCAGGCCGAAGGGGTGACCTATCCCACCGGCTTGCAAAAGAAACTCCGGGCGGCCTTGGAGGCCAAAGGTCGGGATTATCGTCCCCGGACCCGGCATGTTCTTCCCGATGGCTCGCCCAGATACACCAATCGCCTGATTGCCGAACACTCTCCCTATCTGCTGCAGCACGCCCATAATCCGGTCGATTGGCATCCCTGGGGAGAGGCGGCTTTTGCCAGGGCGGGGAAAGAGAACAAGCCTGTCTTTCTTTCCATCGGCTATTCCACCTGTCATTGGTGCCATGTGATGGAAGAACAGAGTTTCGAGAATCCGGAAATCGCGGCCGTCCTCAACCGTGATTTCATCGCCATCAAGGTGGACCGCGAGCAGCTTCCGGACGTGGACGCCACCTATATGAGCGCGGTGCAATGGTTGACCGGCGGCGGAGGCTGGCCCTTGTCCGCGTTTTTGACGCCGGAAGGCAGATTGTTCTATGGGGGAACCTATTTTCCACCGGCCCGGTTTCTTCAGTTGTTGTTACAGATTGCCGAGGCATGGCGCACGCAAAGGCCGGTGATTGACCGCCAGGCGGATGAAATCGCCCGGGCGGTGGCGCGACTGAACGTTACCGCCGCAGGCGCCGCCGAGGCGGGTATCGAAGAGGTGGGGCGGGCACTGAAAGATATCCTCGGCCGCTATGATCGGGAACATGGCGGCTTTGGTCAGGCGCCCAAGTTCCCCAACGAGCCGTGGTTGTTTCTGTTGTTGGATGAATTGTGGCGCAGTGATGACGCAACCGTGCGCCGGGTGCTCACCCATACCCTCGATGCCATGGCCAGAGGCGGCATCTACGACCAGCTCGGTGGGGGGTTCCACCGCTACGCCACCGATGCCGCCTGGCAGGTGCCGCACTTCGAGAAAATGCTCTACAACCAGGCCCAGTTGGGCCTGGTTTACGCGCATGCCGCGGTTTTGACCGCCAACCCGTTTTTTGCCCGGGTGGCCCGCCAGACCTTCGACTATGTGCTCCGGGAGATGACCGCCCCGGAAGGCGGGTTCTATTCGGCCACCGATGCCGACAGTGAAGGCGGGGAGGGACGATTTTTCGTCTGGACCCCGAAGCAGATCAGGGCGGCTCTGCCCCCCGGGGACGCCGATTTCGCCCTGGAAGTGTTCGGGGTGACACAGCAGGGGAATTTCGAGGGGCACAACATCCTTTATTTAGCTCGTCCCTTGAGCGACTTCGCCAGACTGAAAGGTGTGGGGGAAGCGGAATTTCTGCGGCGCCTGGACGCCATCTGCAGCCGCCTGCATGCTGCCAGAAACGAAAGAATCCCTCCCCTGCGGGACGACAAGGTGATCACCGCCTGGAACGGCATGATGATCGTCTCTCTGGCCGAAGCCGCAAGGTTGCTGCACCAGCCCCGCTATTTTCTGGCGGCAAAAAAGGCGGCGGAATTTTTGTGGCGGAACCATTACCGGGACGGTCGCCTGATGCGGGCTTCCCTGCACGGCTGGGCCGGCGGGGAGGGGATGCAGGAGGATTACGCCTGGCTGGCCCTGGGAATGTTGAGTCTCTACGACGGCAGTTGGGACCGGGCGTGGGTGCGGAAAGCCCGGATTCTGACCGACGGGATGTTGGCGAAGTTCTGGGATGAGGACCAGGGGGCGTTTTTCATGAGCCCCCAGGGCGCCGACCCGCTCATGGTGCGTCCGAAGGAAATCCACGATGGCGCCATCCCTTCGGGAAACGCGGTGGCGGCGAGATTGCTGGTCCGGCTCCGGCACCGGGCGCCACAGCCTCTCTATCAAACGCGCTTCCATGTCCTGATCAAGGTTTTGAGTGAACAGATCCGGCGCGGCCCGGCCGGTTTTGCTTTTTTACTGACGGTTTTGCGGGAGTCGTTGCAGGGAGAGCCGGGACCTTTGCAATATGCGGCCCGAGGGAATGTGAGGGTTTCCGCTATGGCCAGCCGGAGAAGACTGGAGGCGCGGCTGTTGATGCGCCCGGGCTGGCATCTGAACGGACCGCAGACTTCCGCCGATCGGGTGCCGACGCGTCTTGATCCGGCTGAGCCCGACCGGGGTTGGAGGATAGGCGCTGTCCATTATTCTCCGGCGGAATCCGTGACGCTGCCGTTTTCCGCCCGGCCCCTCGCTTTGTATCGCCACCGGGCGGTGATCGCGGCATCCGTGACCCATGCAGGGAGCGGGCCTTTGGGTGTCCGGCTGCGCTTGCAGGCCTGCGATGACCGGCACTGCCTGACGCCTGAAGACCTGAAGCTGGAAGTCCCGCTTCCGCTTTGCCCAAACGGACTTTGACCTGGCTCAAGACGCCCGCATTCCGACCGATGTATCATTATTCCTTTATATTCTGTTCGCGGAAGCTCTCCCAGAGGGAGAGGGGCTTCAACACGGGGCAAAATCCACTCCCAACGGGAAAAACGGCGGTCATGCGATCGCCTTGGGTTTGGCGCTTTATTCGCGATCGGAGCGGTGCTAAAGTATCCGTTTCCGAGTATTGCGCTAGGGAATGACTTCCCCGCATCTCTGTGGAACAACAAGCAAAAGGAGTCACTCAATGAAACACGAATTACCTCCCCTTCCTTATCCGATGGATGCCCTGGAACCCCATATCTCCAAGGAGACGTTGGAGTATCATTACGGCAAGCACCACAATACCTATGTGGTCAATTTGAACAATCTGATTCAGGGTACCGAATTCGAGAATATGACGCTGGAGGAGATCATTCTCAAAGCTTCCGGTCCCATCTTCAACAACGCCGCCCAGGTGTGGAACCACACCTTCTACTGGAACAGTCTGTCTCCCAATGGCGGTGGGGCGCCTTCAGGCGCCGTCGCCGCGGCGATCGACCGTGATTTCGGCAGCTTCGATGCCTTCAAGGAAGCCTTCAGCAAGGCGGCGGTCACCTTGTTCGGCTCCGGGTGGGCCTGGCTGGTCGCCAATGGTGACAAGCTGGAAATCGTCCAGACCCAGAATGCCGGAAACCCCATGACCGACGGCAAGAAGCCGATCCTGACCTGTGACGTTTGGGAGCATGCCTATTACATCGATTATCGCAATGCCCGCCCCAAATATGTGGAAAACTTCTGGAGCTTGGTGAACTGGGAATTCGCCAATCAGAATCTGGCCGGCTGATTTCCCGGTCTGGCAATCCAGCGGGCGCCCCGGTCGCTTGAAAGCGGCCGGGGCGTTTTCGTTGCGCCGGATCACTTGCAAACCGCGCAAGGTTTTCTATGGTTATAGAAGGGCCTGTCTGTCACGGGCGGGTTTTGCTTCGGGAGTTCTGCTACAGGAGAATGATGATGCGCTATCGGTTCAAAGGATTCGTACTGGCTTTCTTGCTGGCTGTTTTGGCGGGAAACCTGAACGCCCAGGAAACCTACGCGGGCGCGGTGGGCTACAAGCTTGGCGCCGGCTTGAGCAATGTCGTTCTGTCCTGGGTGGAGCTGCCGAAGTGCATGATCAACGGATACAACAACAGTCACTATGATGAGGGGGTGCCGGGGGTCGCCTGGGGGCTGATTTCCGGCATTTCCTTCGGAATCGGGCATACCGTGGGGCGTCTGTTCACCGGTGCCCTGGACGTGATCACCTTTCCCGTTCCCACCAAACCGATACCCCAGCCGGCCTTTGTGTGGCAGGATTTTCGGGGGGACACCACTTATGGAGAGGCGTTCGTTCTGTACAACGAATGACTGGCCGGCGCTTTCAGGAAGCTTCGGCTCGCTACGGGCGTCACTGTTCGTCCTTTCAGCCCGAGATCCCTCTTCAGGCGCGACAGGACGGCATTGACGCCGCGTTGGTCTTCATAAGGTCCGATGATCACCTGATCCCCCATTTGATGGGCGGGTATGGGGGGCGTCTGGTGACGCAGGATGGCGGTCAGCTTTCCGGCGGCACGGTCGGTCAGGGGGATGTCGAGAGTCACCAGCCAGCCGGGTGCCAGAGGGGGAAGCTCCGGGGCATGGGGCCATCTTCCGGGGTGCGGCATCCGGAGGAGTCGGGCCAGTAACCGTTCCAGATCGGGTGAGGATTTCAGAATGGGCACCGGAATTCCCCGGGCTTCAAGCAAGGTGTTTCGCACCCGTTTCCAGTCGATTTCCAGGCCGCTTTTTTCGGCCATGTTCCGCAGGCGTTTGATGAGCGCTCTGCGCTTTTTTCTTCTCTCCCCTTCGCCGGCTTGCAGCGGGGGGTGGGCTTCCAGGTAGAGCTGCTTGCCCCACCACCCGAGCAGATACGGTTGATCGACGATCGTGACGCGCGTTCCGACTTTGGTGTGGGCGAAAAGGGTTTCGATGTTTTCCGGGTAGAGCCGGATGCAGCCGTGACTGATGCGAAGTCCGACACCATAGGGCTTGTTGGTGCCGTGGATGAGATAACCCGGAAATCCCAGGCGCAAGGCACGGTTTCCCAATGGATTGTCCGGTCCCGGCGGAACCACTCGGGGCAAAGGATCGCCCCGGATGGCGTGTTCCCGGAGAATGGATGCCGGCACCACCCAGCGAGGATGTTTCTTCTTCTGAACGATCCGTGTCGTCCCCAGAGGGGTCTTCCAGCCGGCGCGGCCGATGCCGACCGGATAGGTTTCCACTTCCTTCTCCGAGGTGAAATGAAACAAGCGCATGGCCGCAAGATTGATCACGATCCCGCCGCCCGGTACCGCCGGGAGGACGAAGGCCAGCGGCAGGATGATTTCTTTTCCCGCCGGCGGTATCCAGGGGTCGATACTGGGGTTGGCATCCTGGAGGGCTTGCAGCCCGATGGCGAAATGGCGGGCCACATCGGCCAGGGTGTCTCCGTCACGGAGCCTCAGTCGGTAGATATGGCCAATCACCGAATTTCCGGGCGTAAGCCGGAATCGGGTGGTTTCAGGCGGTGCGGGCGGTGGCGGGGCTTTTCTGACGATTTGCCCGGCGCACCCGACAAGCAGCGTGACGACGAGTACCCACCCAAGCGGGCGATGCGTTTTCATGGTGTTGTGGCTGGAACAAGTTTTTTTTTCGGATTGTCGCATTGCCGGTCAGTGGGGGGTTGCCCCTGTCCGATCAGGAACAATTGGGGAGGGGATCGCCTGCCACCTGGCACCACCCGTCTCCAGCGTCTTTGGCCCGGTAGCCGGGTGGCGAGCCACTGGCCGATGGCGTTGGCCTCTTCTTGCCCACCGCCATGCCCGGTATAGGCGATTATACTGATCCTGCCGGTTGGAGACAGCAGATCCAGGGCTTGCGACAAGGCCGCCAGTGTGGTGCGGGGGTGGGTGGTGATCCGTTTGTCGCTCCCGGGCAAGTACCCCAGGTTGATCATCACCGCCTGAATCCGGCCGTGCCAATCTTCCGGGATATGCCGGGCCAGCTTTCCATGGCAGTCACAGATCCACTCGACACGCCGTGCCAAGCCCAAGCGGGCGAGTTTCTCCCTGGCGGTCTCGATCGCGGCCGGTTGGATGTCGAAGCCGAACACCTTTCCGCCGGCGCCCACCAGGCGCGCCAGGAAGGCGGTGTCATGGCCATTGCCGACCGTGGCGTCGATTGCCCCGTCCCCTTCCTGGACGTGTCCGGAGATGAATGCCTGCGCCTGTTCGGTCAAGGGAATGTATCCGCCTTCATTTTCCATCCGCCCTCTCCAAATACCGGCCAATACTGATTTCAGGGGGTAAAGGATGTCCCTGTGTCAGGTGTTCGGTCAACTTTTCGCTGCACCAGGGAGCGTACAGAGTGCCTTTGGAACCGAATCCGTTGGCCAGGATCAATCGGGGAAAGCGGGGATGGGCGCCGACCATGGGGTGATGGTCGAGGGTATTGGGTCTGACGCCGGCGGCGGCTGTCTGACATCGATATCGGGGAGGGGTGTGAAACAGTTTCCGGAACGAGGCCAACAGATGTCCGACACCTTCTTCGCAGGGCGCCTCGTCCAGCGGATGCCAGCGGTAGGTCGCCCCGATCCGGATTCGTCCCTTTCCCTCCGGCAGCAACCAGATACCCCGGTTGAGCGGATGGGGGGGCAGGGGATCGGGGGATTCCAGAGTGAGAATTTCCCCGGCGCTGGGTTGCCATGGCAGGCCGGCGAACCAGGGGTTGTGAATCACCTTCCAGCCCTCGCAAAAGATCACGAAATCGCACCTTACATCCCGCCACTGGATTCCCGTCTCCCCCACTTTGAGATCGGCGTAGGCGATGGAGTGGGAACGGAGGACGTTTCTTTCCTCGAGCCAGGACCGCAGGGATTCCAGTAGCGGGGTCGTCGCCAAATGGGCCGCTCCCTCTATCCAGCGGCCACCGAAGTCATCCACCAAGCCATGACCGGCACATCCAGGTTCGAGCTCGGCCGCCAGAAAATCCCGGTAGCCGGGTTCCGTGGCCCTTCTTTTGCTGAGAGAGCTTTCCGCCCTGCTTTGGTGGAGGCGCAGCAATTTGTGCTCGAACCACAGCCGGATCTCCAGTTCCATCTCCAATCGCCGATAGGTTCGGCGTGCCTGATGCAACAACTCGTCAACCTGCCGCATCTTGACCCATCGTTTGCCGGTGACAGGGGAGACGAGTCCGGCCGCCACCTTGGAGGCATTGTTGCCGCCTGGATCGACCACCATGATTCTGGCGCCGGTATGCCATAACCGCCAAGCCATCAGGCTGCCGGCAAGGCCCTGGCCGACGATCAGAAAATCGCAGCTATAACTTTGTGTTTTTTTGGCCATACTTAATATCGGAGGGATGGGGGAATCTCCCGGTGGAATCCACTTTCTTTGGTACAATCACAACTGATTGTTGCCATAAAGACGCTTTCTTGCATGCACATTTTGCTCAGTAACGACGATGGATATACTGCCACAGGTTTGGTGAAGTTGGCCCGTGCCCTTGCCGCCAGGGCGAAGATCACGGTGGTCGCGCCAGACCGTAATCGAAGCGGCGCCAGCAATTCCCTGACGCTGGACCGGCCCTTGCGGGTCAACCGCGTGGAAAATGGATTTTACCGGGTGGACGGCACGCCCACCGATTGTGTTCACCTTGCGGTCACCGGCTTGTTGGAAGAAGAACCGGACATGGTGATCGCTGGAATCAATCATGGCGCCAATCTCGGTGACGACGTTCTCTATTCGGGGACCGTCGCCGCCGCCACCGAGGGACGGTTCCTGGGGCTGCCGGCCATCGCGGTGTCGTTGGCGGGGGAGCAGGCGCGCCATTTCGACACCGCGGTAGAAGTGGTGCTGAGGTTGTTCGATCACATCCTGGCCAATCCCCTGCCGGCGGATACGATCCTCAACGTCAACGTGCCCGATGTGGCGATGGAGGAAATCCGGGGGTTTCGCTCCACCCGTCTGGGCCAGCGTCACAAGGCCGAGCCCGTGATCAAGGACATGGACCCCCGGGGGCGCACCATCTTCTGGGTCGGGCCCGCAGGTCCCGAGCAGGACGCAGGGCCCGGCACGGATTTTCACGCGATCCGGCAGGGGTATGTGTCGGTGACGCCGTTACAGATCGATCTGACTCGCTACGATGCGATCGAATCCCTGGCGGCCTGGTTACCGGAGGAGGGCATATGAGCATAAGGAAATCGGGCATCGGGATGACTTCCCGCAGAACCCGGGAGCGGATGGTGGACCGTCTTTTGTCGCAGGGCATCCGCGATGCGCGCGTGCTGGATGTCATGCGGGAGGTGCCCCGTCATTTGTTCGTGGAGGAAGCGCTGGCCAGCCGAGCCTATGAGGATACCGCCCTGCCCATCGGGTATGGGCAGACCATTTCCCAGCCCTACATCGTGGCCAGGATGAGTGAGCTGATCCTCAAGCGCGGCAGACCGGGAAAGGTTCTCGAGGTCGGTACCGGTTCCGGTTATCAAACCGCCGTTCTGGCGGGACTGGCACAGACGGTCTATACCGTAGAAAGAATCGAGACATTGCAAAAGAAGGCGCGTTTTCTTCTGTACGACTTGAAGATGTACAACATCAAGTTCGAACACAGTGATGGCGGTTGGGGCTGGGAAAAGCACGCGCCCTACGAGGCCATCGTGGTAACGGCGGCGGCCGGACAGATTCCGGAGTCGCTGCTTCGGCAACTGGCTGTCGGCGGCACGATGGTCATTCCCGTGCGTCAGGGGCGTGATCAGGTTCTCAAGCGAATCGTGCGCACTGTAGAGGGTTGTGAAGTGGAAGATATCGAGGCGGTGAAATTCGTTCCCCTGGTCGCCGGGGTGGGGTGATGTTCGATCGTCTTTATCGCAAGACGCTGCAATATGCCAGACACAAGCATGCGATCCGTTACCTGGTGGCATTGAGTTTCGCCGAATCCTCTTTTTTTCCCGTTCCTCCGGATGTAATGCTGATTCCCATGGCTCTGGCCAATCCCCGCCATGCTTGGCGGCTGGCGCTGTTGACCACCCTGGCGTCGGTGATCGGTGGCGCCGTGGGGTATGGGATCGGCTACTTCGCCCTCTTGACGGTGGAACCCTGGCTGCGCCAGTGGGGGTATTGGGACGCCTATCTCACCGCCCGTCAATGGTTCGTGGCGTGGGGATTCTGGGCGGTGTTCGTCGCCGGCTTTTCCCCCGTTCCCTACAAGGTATTCACCATCGCGGCGGGCTCCATGGCCATGAATCCGCTGGCGTTCATCCTGGCTTCGTTCATCGGTCGCGGCGGCCGTTTCTTTCTTCTGGCGGGTTTGATCGCCTGGGGCGGGGAACGGTTGGAGCAGGCCATCCACCGCCACATCAACCGACTTGGCTGGGTGTCGTTGATTCTGTTGGCGGGCGCCCTCGGCGCGTATGGATGGCTGCGTTGAGCCGTTGACGCGGCGGCTTTGCCGTCAGTGTACCAGCCGTCTGTATTTGATCCGGTGGGGACGGCCGGCCTCCTCGCCGAGGCGCCGTTTGCGGTCGGTTTCATAGTCGGCGTAGTTGCCCTCGAACCAGACGACCTGGCTGTCGCCTTCGAAGGCCAGAATGTGGGTGGCGATACGGTCCAGGAACCAACGGTCGTGGGAGGTGACCACGGCGCAGCCGGGAAAGGCCAGCAGCGCTTCCTCCAGCGCGCGCAGCGTCTCCACGTCGAGATCGTTGGTGGGTTCGTCGAGCAATAATAGGTTTCCCCCGCTTTTGAGCAGTTTCGCCAGGTGGACCCGGTTGCGCTCGCCGCCTGAAAGCTCGGCGATGCGTTTCTGTTGATCGCCGCCGCGGAAGTTGAAGCGCCCCACATAGGCCCGGGAAGGGGTTTTGTAGTTGCCCACTTCGATCATGTCCAGGCCGTCCGAGATCTCTTCCCACACGGTTTTTTCGGGGTCGAGGGTGTCGCGGCTTTGATCCACGTACGCCAGTTTCACCGTCTCTCCCAGGCGCAGGGAGCCGCTGTCCGGCTGTTCCTGGCCGACGATCATCCGCAGTAAAGTGGTTTTTCCGGCGCCATTGGGACCGATGACGCCCACGATGCCGCCAGGCGGCAGATTGAAGTTGAGATTCTCGAACAGCACCCGGTCACCATAGGACTTTCCGACCTCCCGGGCTTCCACCACCAGATCCCCCAGTCTGGGGCCGGGCGGAATGTAGATTTCCTGGGTCTCGTTGCGTTTCTGGAATTCCTGCGAAGCCAGTTCCTCGAAACGGGCCAGGCGGGCCTTGGACTTGGCGTGTCTGCCTTTGGGATTGCTGCGGACCCATTCCAGCTCGGCTTTCATGGCCTTGATATGGGCGCTTTCACGCTTTTCTTCCATTTCCAGCCGTTTTTCCTTCTGTTCCAGCCACGAGGAATAATTCCCTTCCCACGGAATGCCGTGTCCCCGGTCCAGTTCCAGGATCCAGCCGGCCACATTGTCCAGAAAGTAGCGGTCGTGGGTGACGGCGACTACGGTGCCCGGATATTCGTGCAGGAACCGTTCCAGCCAAGCGACCGATTCGGCGTCGAGGTGGTTGGTCGGTTCGTCCAGCAGCAGCATGTCCGGGTTGGCGAGCAGCAGACGGCACAAAGCGACGCGCCGTTTTTCGCCTCCCGAAAGCGGTGCGATGGGGGTGTCCCAGTCGGGCAGCCGCAGCGCGTCGGCGGCGACTTCCAGTTTGCGCTCCAGGTTCCAGGCATCGGCGGCGTCGATTTTGGTCTGCAATTCGGCCTGTTCGCTCAGCAGTTTGTCGAAGTCTGCGTCGGGTTCGGCGAAGGCGTTGCTGACTTGCTCGAAGCGCTTCAGCAATGCCACGGTGTCGGCCACCCCTTCCTCGACCACCTCGCGTACGGTTTTATCGGGATCGAGTTGGGGCTCCTGGGGCAGGAAACCGATGTGGATGCCCGGCATGGGGCGTGCCTCGCCATCGTACTCTCTGTCCACCCCGGCCATGATCTTGAGCAGGGTGGATTTGCCCGAGCCGTTGAGCCCCAGGACGCCGATCTTGGCGCCGGGAAAAAAGGACAGCGAGATGTCTTTGAGAATGGTGCGGCTGGGGGGAACGGTCTTGCTCACCCGGTGCATGGTAAAGATGTATTGGGCCATGTTTCGATGTGTGTGGTTTGATTGAATTGGGCGCGATTGTACTCGATTTTGCTGGCTGTAGGGATGTTCAGCGCTTAGAATAACGGCAATTTGTACAGCGGGAGGACACAGGAGCCATGTTCAGCAAAGGTATGGAAATCGCCGGTTTCGATGAGGAATTGTGGGCCGCGATCCGTGGGGAGGCGCAGCGCCAGGAAGATCATGTCGAGCTGATCGCATCGGAAAACTATGCCAGTCCCCGGGTGCTTCAGGCCCAGGGCACGGTGTTGACCAACAAGTATGCCGAGGGGTATCCCGGCAAGCGTTATTATGGTGGTTGCGAATACGTCGATGTGGCCGAATCCCTGGCCATCGACAGGGCCAGGCAGCTGTTCGGCGCCGATTATGCCAACGTCCAGCCGCATTCCGGCTCCCAGGCCAACCAGGCGGTCTATCTGGCTCTGCTGCGACCGGGTGACACCATTTTGGGAATGAGTCTGGCCCATGGCGGGCATTTGACCCACGGCGCCAAGGTCAACCTGTCGGGAAAAATCTTCAACGCCATCCAGTACGGTATCCGGCCGGACAGCGGAGAAATCGATTACGATCAGGTGGACGAACTGGCGCGTGAGTACAAGCCGAAAATGATCGTCGCCGGCTTCTCGGCCTATTCGAGGGTCGTCGATTGGCAGCGGTTCCGTGACATCGCCGACGAGGTCGGCGCCTGGCTGATGGTGGACATGGCGCACGTGGCCGGCCTGGTGGCCGCGGGCCTTTATCCCAGCCCCGTCGCCATCGCCGATGTCACCACGACCACCACCCACAAGACGCTCCGCGGCCCCCGGGGGGGGCTGATTCTCGCCAGGGCCAATCCGGAAGTGGAGAAGAAGCTTAATTCCACCGTTTTTCCGGGGATTCAGGGCGGCCCCTTGATGCATGTGATCGCGGCCAAGGCGGTGGCGTTCAAGGAGGCGATGGAACCCGAATTCAAGGAATACCAGAAACAAGTGGTGGACAATGCCCGGGCCATGGCGGCGGCCTTCATGGAGCGGGGGTATCCGGTGGTTTCCGGGGGTACGGACAATCATCTGTTTCTGCTGGATCTGATCTCCAGGGATCTGACCGGCAAGCGGGCCGAAGAAGCCCTGGGGCGGGCTCATATCACCGTCAACAAGAATGCGGTGCCCAACGATCCCCAGTCACCGTTCGTCACCAGTGGCATCCGGGTCGGAACGCCGGCCGCCACGACACGTGGATTCGGTGTTCGCGAATGCGAGCAGCTGGCCGGCTGGATGTGCGATGTGATGGACAATGTGGAGGACGAAAACGTCATCGCCCGGGTCCGGGAGCAGGTGGTGCAACTGTGCCGGCGTTTTCCTGTCTATGGAGGATGAAGCGGCCGTCAGGTAAGCTGGGCACCCATGCGAAGCGCCATAAGAGGCCGCCACCTGAGTGAAGCGAACAGAGCGAAGTGAAACGGGCCCATGCACTGTCCTTTTTGTGACGCCCCCGACACCCGGGTGATCGATTCGCGCCTGACGCCGGACGGCAAGGTCAGGCGGCGGCGTGAATGTGTCGGCTGCAAGGAACGATTCACCACTTACGAGACCGCCGAACTGAATCTGCCGAGGGTGATCAAAAGCGACGGGCGGCGTGAACCCTTCGACGAAGGGAAACTGCGCGGCGGGATGATGCGGGCCCTGGAGAAACGGCCGGTGGAGAGTGAGCGGATCGAAGGGGCGCTGCAGAAGATCAAGGACGCGTTGATGCGTGGGGGGGAAAAGGAAGTGCCGTCGCGCCAGATCGGCGAAATGGTGATGGACGCCCTCAAAGGGCTGGATCGGGTCGCCTACGTGCGTTTCGCCTCGGTTTACCGCAGTTTCGAGGACGTGAGCGAATTCCGGCAAGTCATCGATGGTCTGGAGCGGGAGCCCTGAAACACGCTGAAACGCCCATGCCTGTTGCCGATGAATCCTTGATGGCCCGCGCACTCAGACTGGCCGGGAAAGGGCTCTATACCACCGATCCCAACCCCAGAGTGGGGTGTGTGCTGGTGAAGGGTGGGCGGGTCATCGCCGAGGGCTGGCATCGCCGGGCGGGGGAGGCGCACGCGGAAATCGTGGCGCTGCGGGCGGCCGCCGGTGAGGCCCGGGGTGCGGACTGCTATGTCACTTTGGAACCGTGCAGCCACCACGGACGGACTCCGCCTTGTGCCGACGCCTTGATCGATGCCGGGGTGCGCCGGGTCGTGGCCGCGATGGCCGATCCCAATCCCCTGGTGGCGGGCCGGGGGTTGGCGCGATTGCGGGCGGCGGGGGTCGAAACCCGCTGCGGCGTGCTCGCCGGGGAGGCGGAAAGGCTCAATCGCGGGTTTTGCCTCAGGATGCGCGAAGGCCGTCCCTGGATCACGGTGAAGATGGCCGCGAGCATGGATGGTCGAACCGCCATGGCTTCCGGCGAAAGCCGTTGGATCACTTCTCCCGAGTCTCGCCGCGACGTGCATCGTCTCCGTGCCCGAAGCTCGGCCATGTTGACGGGCATCGGAACGGTGCTCGCCGACGATCCCGCCCTGACCGCCCGCCTGGAGGAGGACGAGGAAGTCCTGCAACCGGTGCGGGTGGTGCTCGATTCCGGCTTGCGGATGCCGCCGGATGCCAGGATGCTGTCCCAGCCGGGCCGGACGGTGGTCGTGACTTTGTCGCCGGATCGGCGCAGACGCCTTCGGCTGGAGAAAGCGGGGGCGGAAGTATGGCGGGTCGATGGCAGGGAAGGGCGGATCGACCTGACGGCGCTGATGTCCCGTCTCGCGGACGAAGAGGTGAATGAGGTACTGGTGGAGGCGGGGCCGGTATTGAACGGCGCATTGGCGGAACTTGGGCTGGTGAATGAATGGGTGCTTTATCTGGCGCCCTGCGTGTTGGGGGATACGGCCAGGGGATTGTTCCACCTTCCCGCTCTCGAAACCATGGCGCAGCGCTTGCGGCTGTGCTATCGGGAGGTTCGCAGGGTGGGACCGGACCTGAAGATTCGGCTCGAAGCAGGAGAGTGAAGTGTTTACAGGTATCATTCAGGCAATGGGGAAAATTGTCGAAGTGGCGCCGAAGGGCGGGGACATGCGTTTGACGGTGGCCACCGGCAAATTGCCTCTGGAAAACGTACAACCGGGTGACAGTATCGCCGTCAATGGCGTTTGCCTGACCGCGGTGGAACTGGGAGCGGCCACCTTCGGGGCCGATGTTTCCCGCGAGACCCTGTCTTTGACCACTTTGGGCAAGGCCCGCCCTGGAACGGTGGTCAATCTGGAGTTGGCCATGACGCCTTCGACCCGCTTCGGCGGACACATCGTTTCGGGGCATGTGGATGGAACGGGCGTCATCGTGGCGAAATGGGACGATGGCCGTTCGGTGCGATTCCGCATTCGGGTTCCCGGCGACTTGGCCCGGTACATCGCCGCCAAAGGATCGGTCTGTGTGGACGGCATCAGCCTGACGGTCAACCAGGTCGAGGGCGGGGCGTTCGAAGTCAACATCGTTCCCCATACCCTGGCAGAAACCACCCTGGGGATCGCCGCGGTGGGGATGGAAGTCAATCTGGAGGTGGACATCATCGCCCGTTATCTGGAACGTTTGTTGGCTTATGACCGACGACAGGCGCCTGTCGACAGGGAATTGCTACAGAAAACCGGTTTCATCGAGGATCAATGAACACGATCGAAGAAATCATCGCCGATATGCGCCAGGGCAGGATGGTCGTCATCCTGGACGACGAGTCGCGGGAGAACGAGGGGGATCTGGTGTTGGCCGCAAGTCTCACCCGCCCCGAGGACATCAACTTCATGGCCCGTTACGCCCGTGGCCTGATCTGCCTGACCCTGACCCGGGAGCGCTGCCAGCAGCTCCGGCTTCCCTTGATGGTGGACGAAAACAGCACCCCTCATCGCACCAACTTCACCGTTTCCATCGATGCGGCGGAAGGGATCACCACCGGTATCTCGGCGGCCGACCGGGCTCGGACCATCCAGGCGACGGTGGCGCCCAACGCCAGGCCGGAGGATCTGGTGCAGCCGGGGCACATCTTTCCCTTGATGGCCCATCCCGGCGGGGTGCTCAGCCGTGCCGGCCACACCGAAGCGGGGTGTGATCTGGCCAGATTGGCGGGTCTCGAGCCGGCGGCGGTGATCGTGGAGATCCTGAACGAAGACGGTACCATGGCCAGGCGTCCCCAATTGGAACGGTTCGCCCGCGAACGCGGACTCAAGATGGGAACCGTGGCCGATTTGATTCGCTACCGGCTGGAGAACGAGAAGACCGTCGAGCGGGTCAGTGAATGCCGTTTCCCTACCGAGTACGGCGAGTTCCGCTTGATCGGCTTCCAGGATCGCGTCGATAATAAGCTCCATCTGGCGTTGGTGATGGGGGAGGTGTCGGGGGAGGAGCCGGTGCTGGTGCGGGTCCATGCCCGGAACCTGCTCAGCGATCTGTTGGCCTCCACCCGTGAACCCGGTCTGCCCTTGCGCCGGGCGATGAAGTGTATCGCCGAGGAGGGCAGAGGGGTGTTGGTGGTGATTCGCAACGAAGAGGATACCCGCTCGTTGCTGGAGAAGATCCATCACTATCAGCTGCAGGACAATGGGCTCGAGATGCCCCGGGAAGAAAATCCCGAAGACTGGCGGACCACCGGTACCGGTGCCCAGATCCTGGCGGACCTGGGGCTTAGAAAATTGCGGGTGATGGGAGCGCCGAAGAAGTTCAAGGGCCTGCCTGGTTTCGGCCTGGAGGTGGTGGATTATGTGGAAGTCTGAGTGACCAAGATGCAAGAGATTCAAATCGTGGAAGGCAGCCTCAACGCGGCTGGAATGCGTTTTTCCCTGATCGTTTCCCGTTTCAACGGGTTCATCGTCGAGCAGCTGCAGCAGGGGGCGATCGATGCTTTGCTGCGCCATGGCGCAGGCGCCTGTGACATCCAGGTGGTGAAGACACCGGGCGCCTTCGAGTTGCCTCTGGCGGTGCAGGCCGTGGCCGAGGGGGGGGATGTGGACGCGATCATCGCTTTGGGGGCGGTGATCAGGGGGGCGACACCGCATTTCGATTATGTCGCTGGCGAGTGTGTCAAGGGAATGGCGACCGCGATGTTGCAGCAAAAGATACCGGTCGCTTTCGGTGTGCTGACGACCGATACCATCGAGCAGGCCATCGAGCGCGCCGGCACCAAAGCCGGAAACAAGGGGGCCGAGGCAGCCGTCACCGCGATCGAGATGGTGGATCTGTTACGCAAATTGCGTTCGTGATGAAGGAACAGGCCAAACCCACTCGTACCGCCGCCCGTCGCTGTGCCCTGCAGGCCCTTTATCAATGGCAGGTGGGCGGCCACGCCATGTCGGAGGTCGAGCGTCAATTTCTGGCCGACGATCATACGCAAGGGGCGCAGCGGGACTATTTTTCCGAATTGCTGAATGGGGTGGCCGAGCACCTGGACGCCATCGACGAGGCTTTGGCCAGATATGCCGACCGCCCTGTGGAAGAAATCGATCCCATCGAACGGGCCATTTTGCGGCTGGCCGCTTTCGAGCTGTTGTACCGGTGGGAGATTCCCTATCGGGCGGTGCTGAACGAGGCCATCAATTTGGCCAAGACCTTCGGCGCGACCCATAAAAGCTATAAGTACGTCAACGGTGTGCTGGACAAACTGGCCCATCAGGCGCGGGCGCGTGAGATCCGCTCCGGCGGAACCCGGGTGCAGGCGGGGCGCAAGTGACCTGAACGCCGGCCATAGCGCATGCACGAATTCGATCTGATCCGGCGTTTTTTTTCCCGTCCGGGGGGGCGTGAAGACACGATTTTGGGTGTCGGCGATGACTGTGCCCTGCTGGATCCGGCCGGGAATGAGGTGTTGGCCGCCACCATCGACACCTTGGTGGCGGGGGTTCATTTTCTGCCCGATACCGATCCCGGGAAACTGGGTTACAAGGCCTTGGCGGTCAGTCTCAGCGACCTGGCGGCCATGGGGGCGGAGCCTGCCTGGGGGTTTCTGGCGTTGACGCTCCCTGAGGCGGACCCCGTGTGGCTCGAATCATTCAGTCGGGGGCTTTATGATCTGGCCACCCGCCACCGGATGGATCTGGCCGGTGGGGATACCACCCGGGGTCCATTGACGATCACGCTTCAGGCGATCGGCCGGGTGCCGAAAGCCTGTTCCATGCTCCGCTCCGGTGCGCGTTCGGGCGACGATATCTATGTCAGCGGTCTTCTTGGCCAAGCCGGGTTGGGGTTGAAAATGCTGACAGGAGAAGTGGCATGGCGGGATCGGGCCGCCATCGACAGGCTCTTGTCTCCCGAGCCCAGGGTGGCGCTCGGGATGACGCTCAGAGGCGTGGCCCACGCCTGTATCGATATTTCCGATGGACTGGCCGCCGACCTTGGGCATATTCTCGAGAGCTGTGGTCTGGGGGCGACGATCAGGTGGGAGGCGCTGCCGTTGGCCCCTGCTGTCCGACACTATATAGAACAGACGGGCGATTGGCGCTTGCCGCTGTATGGGGGAGACGACTATGAACTGTGTTTCACCGCCCCGCCATCGCAGCGGCGAGTGCTGGAACAAAGCTTGCCAAGCTGTGATGTGTCGTGGCATCGTATAGGGACGATAGAGGAACGACAGGGACTCAGACTGGTCAAGGGGGGAGAGGTGATATCACTGCCGCAGGCGGGGTATCGTCATTTTTGATATGGCTGAAAAGGCATTGACATTCAATTGGTCCCGTCCGGCCCATCTGTTGGCCTCCGGTTTCGGAGCCGGACTGGCGCCGGTGGCCCCCGGTACGATGGGAACGTTGGTTGCCGTTCCCATGTATTGGGCCCTCAAATCCATTGGACCCGGTTTTTATCTTGCGGCCATCGTTTTCGGTTTCATCATCGGCGTTTATGTTTGCAGCCGGGTGAATCATGACCTGGACAGGGAAGATCATCCCGGTATCGTTTGGGACGAGATCATCGGCTTCTGGGTGGCCATGATCGGTTCTCCCCTGACATGGCAATACCTGCTTGCCGGCTTTTTTTTGTTCCGGCTGTTCGACATCTGGAAGCCGTGGCCGATTTCATGGCTGGATTTCAATGTCCGGGGTGGCTTGGGGGTCATGTTGGACGATCTGCTTGCCGGCATACTGGCGGCTCTGGTGTTGAACTTTTTGCCTTTGTGACCGACTAACCAAACGATGGATTGGGAGGGAAAGCCAGGGAAAGCAATCAGGGCAATTGCACGAACCGGTTTTCCCCCTCTCCCACAGGGAGAGGGTCTTCAAGATCGTGCAAAATCGAGTTTGAACGGGAAAGCCGCAGTCATAGATTGCCCTGGGAAAGCAATTTTGGCGTTGCGCTTCAGGCGGGATCTGGGTATAATGAAATGATCAATCGCGGGGTGGAGCAGCTCGGTAGCTCGTCGGGCTCATAACCCGAAGGTCGCAGGTTCAAATCCTGCCCCCGCAACCAATTCAAGGCCCCGCTCAGGGGCTTTTTATTTTCCCCCGGGATGGGAAGAAAAAGAAATGGGCCCTTGGCCCATTTTTTGTGGGTGTTGGTACGAGGAGAAATCGTCAGAGGTATATGAGTCACTCAGCAGACAAATTGACCTCCTTGCTGGAGCCTGTGGTCACCGGCCTGGGATATGAAATGGTCGGCATCGAATGGGCCACGGATACGCGGGGCAGGAAAGTGCTCAGGATCTATATCGACGCGGAAGATGGCGTCACGGTCGACGATTGTGAGCAGGTCAGCCGTCAGGTCAGCGCATTGCTGGATGTGGAAAATCCGGTAAGAGGTGCCTACATGCTGGAAATCTCCTCGCCAGGGTTGGACCGCCCCTTGTTTTCGTTGCGACACTTCGAGCGTTTCACGGGAGAGCCGGTCCGGATTCAACTCCACCAGCTTTTTGAGGGCCAACGGCGATTCAAAGGAACGATTCTGTCCGTGAAGGACGATCAGGTGGTGATCGTCACCTCCGAGGGCAAACAGGTGACGATCCCGTTCGAAATGATTGAAAAGGCCCGCCTGATACCAGATTATAAAGCGATGATGAAAGGTAACAGCCGATGACCAACAAAGAGATTCTTCGAGTTGTCGATGTGGTATCCCATGAAAAGGATATCGATAAAGAAGTCATTTTTCAGGCTTTGGAAACCGCCCTGGCCACTGCGACAACCAAGAAACACGAAGGGCGAATGGACGTCCGGGTCGAGATAGATCGGCAGTCGGGAGAATACAAGACCTGGCGTCGTTGGAAGGTGGTCGAGCCGGATGCGTTGACCGATCCGGAGCTGGAAATGACCTTGGAAGAGGCCCGCAAGCTCGATCCAGGCGCCGAAGTCGGCGGCCATGTCGAACAACCCATAGAATCCATCGCCTTCGGCCGCATCGCCGCCCAGACCGCCAAACAGGTGATCGTGCAGAAGGTCCGCGAGGCCGAAAGACGCAAGGTGGTCGAAGCCTACAAGGACAGGATCGGCCAATTGCTGACAGGCGTCGTCAAGCGGGTCGAGCGCGGTAATGTCTTCCTCGATCTGGGTGAGAATGCCGAGGCCCTGATTCCCAGGGAGGAAACCATTCCTCACGAATCGTTCCGTATCGGTGACCGGGTGAGAGGCTACCTGAAAGAGGTCCGGGAAGAAGGCAGGGGGCCCCAGCTGATCGTCAGCCGGACGGCCCCGGAGCTGTTGATCGAATTGTTCAAACTGGAAGTGCCCGAAATCGGCGAGGGAGTGATCGAGATCAAGGGCGCCGCCCGGGAGCCCGGGGCGCGGGCCAAGATCGCGGTCCGCAGCAACGATCCAAGACTCGATCCCATCGGGGCCTGTATCGGAATGCGCGGTTCCAGGGTGCAGGCGGTTTCCAACGAACTCAACGGTGAGCGGATCGACATCATCCTCTGGGATGAAAACGACGCCCAGTTCGTGATCAATGCCATGGCACCGGCGGACATCATCTCCATCGTGGTGGACGAGGATCGGCATTCCATGGACATCGCGGTCGCCGATGAGAATCTTTCCCAGGCCATCGGCCGGGGGGGGCAGAATATTCGCCTGGCCAGTCAGTTGACCGGCTGGGAGTTGAACGTCATGTCCGCTTCCGAGATGGAAGAAAAGCATCGCAGCGAGGCCGAGGAATCCAAACAGATGTTCATGAAGGAGTTGGACATCGACGAGGATCTCGCCGAAGCGCTGGTGCAGGAAGGGTTTTCCACTTTGGAGGAGCTGGCCTATGTGCCGGCCAAGGAGCTGCTGGAAATCGAGGCGTTCGACGAGGATTTGGTGGAAGAGCTGCGCAAGCGTGCCAGGGACGCCCTGTTGCTCAAAGCCATCGCCAGCGAGGAACAGATCGAGGCGCAGGCGCCGGAAGCCGATCTTCTGGAGATGGAGGGGATGGACCAGTCCCTGGCCTACCGGCTGGCGGCCGCGGGGGTCCGCAGCATGGAAGATCTGGCGGAAATGTCGGTGGACGAGCTGCGGGAGATCGATCCGGAGCTGGACGAACGCAAGGCTGCGGAATTGATTATGAAAGCGCGAGAGCCATGGTTCGCAGAGAGTCAGGCGGGTGAGTAAAGAGGGTAAGAGCGATGAGTGAAATCACTGTAAGACAACTGGCCGACACCGTGGGGATTCCCCTGGAGAATCTGCTGGGACAATTGAACAATGCCGGCCTGGAGAAATCGGGTGCCGACGATACCCTCAGTGATGAAGAAAAGGTCAGGTTGTTGGCTTACCTGCGCGAGCGCCATGGCAAACGCGAAGGCTCCGAAGTCCTCGGTCCGCGAAGAGTCACCCTCAAGCGCAAGGAAGTCAAAGAGCTCAGGCAAGGGCGGCTGGCGGGCGGCGGCAGCAAGACCGTGAATGTCGAAGTGCGCAAGCAACGCACTTACGTCAAACGCAGCGAGGTCGCGGGTTTGACCCCTGAGCAGGTGGAGGCGGAAAAGGCCCGTCAGGCCCTCGAAGAGGCGCGGCGACTCAAGGAAGAGGCGGAAAGCAGACGCCGGGCGGAAGAGGAAGCCCGGCGCGCCGAGGAGGAAGCCCGGCGGCAGGCGGAAGAAGCGCTGCGGGCGCAGGAAGCCGAGCGGCAAAGGCTGGAGGAAGAAGCCAGGCGGAAAGCGGAAGAAGCCGAGCGTCAGGCGGCCGAGGCGGAGATTGTGCCCGAAACCGAAAAAGCGCCCGCAGTGACCGAAGTTCAGCCCGAGCCTGTGCCCGCGCCGGCGCCGCCGCCGGAAAAGCCCGAGGCGAAGAAAGCGCGGAAAAAGGAAAAAGAGGAAAAACGCAGGGAGCGCCCGGCGCGGAAGAAGCTGGAAGCTTCCGACCGGATTCTGGCGGCCAAGGCCCGGCGGAAAAAGAAAAGCAAGGGCATGGCACCCCAGGCGGTGCAGCCCCAGGTCCGCGAAGTGGCGATTCCCGAAACCATCACGGTTTCCGAGTTGGCGCAACGGATGGCCGTCAAGGCGACCGAGGTCATCAAGCAGTTGATGCAATTGGGGCAGATGGTCACCATCAACCAAGTGCTCGATCAAGAAACCGCCGCCATCGTGGTCGAGGAGATGGGCCACAAGCCGAAGCTGCAAAGCGCCGACGATCTGGAACAGGCGCTGCTTGCCGAAGCGACCACGCCTTTGGCGGATGAAAAGCCAAGGCCCCCCGTGGTGACGGTGATGGGACACGTGGATCACGGCAAGACCTCGTTGCTCGATTACATCCGCCGTACCAAGGTGGCGGCCAAGGAAGCCGGAGGAATCACCCAGCACATCGGTGCCTACCGGGTCAAGACCGATCATGGAACGGTCACTTTTCTCGACACCCCCGGCCATGCGGCGTTCACCGCCATGCGCGCCCGCGGCGCCCAGGCCACCGATATCGTGATTCTGGTCGTGGCCGCCGACGATGGCGTCATGCCTCAAACCAAGGAAGCCATCGAGCATGCCCGCGCCGCCGAGGTGCCGCTGGTGGTGGCCATCAACAAAATAGACAAGCCCGAGGCCGATCCCGACCGGGTGAAGAACGAATTGGCGGCCCTGGAAGTGGTTCCCGAGGAATGGGGCGGCGATACCCAGTTCGTGCCCGTCTCGGCCAAGACCGGTCAGGGAATCGACGAACTGCTGGAAGCGATCCTGCTTCAGGCGGAGCTGCTGGAATTGACGGCGCCGACCAAGGGCAGCGCCCGGGGCGTGGTGCTCGAATCGAGGCTGGATCGCGGGCGCGGGCCGGTGGCGGACATTTTGGTCCAGGCCGGCACGTTGAAGCGTGGGGATGCGGTGCTGTGCGGTGAGCAGTATGGACGCATCCGCGCCATGTTCGACGAAAACGGTCGCCAGATCAAGGAGGCCGGTCCCTCCACGCCGGTGGAAATCCTCGGCCTTTCCGGGGTTCCCAACGCGGGCGATGATTTGATCGCGGTCAAGGACGAGAAGATCGCCAAGCAGATCGCCGATCTTCGCGCCGAAAAGTCCCGCTCCAAAAAGCTGGCGGCGCAGCAGGCGGCGAAGCTGGACGAGGTGTTCTCGCGGATGGAGGAAGGCGAGGTGGTGGATCTCAACATCATCATCAAGGCCGATGTCCAGGGAAGTCTGGAAGCGCTGCGCGATTCCCTGACCAAGCTTTCCACCGAGAAGGTGCGGGTCAGCGTCATTTCGGGCGGTGTCGGTGGTATCAACGAGGGGGACGTCAATCTGGCGATGGCTTCCAACGCCATCATCGTCGGCTTCAATGTCCGTGCCGATGTCGGGGCGCGCAAACTGGCCGAGGAAAAAGGTGTCGAGCTGCGTTACTACAGCGTCATCTACGATGTGATCGACGACGTCAAGAAATCCATCCGCGGTATGCTGGCACCGGAGATGAAGGAGCGCATCGTCGGCATCGCCGAAGTGCGCCAAGTGTTCCGCCATCCCAAATTCGGGCAGATCGCCGGCTGCATGGTCAAGGAAGGCGTGGTACGGCGCAACCTGCCCATCCGGGTGTTGCGCGACAATGTGGTGATCTTCGAAGGTCAACTGGAATCCCTGCGCCGCTTCAAGGAAGACGTGGCGGAAGTCAAAGCGGGCATGGAATGCGGGATCGGGGTGAAGAACTACAACGATGTCCGCGAAGGTGATCAGATCGAGGTGTTCGAGCGGGTCGAGGTGGAGGCGGAGGGTTGACGTGGCCAGGGAATACGACCGTGCGCAAAGGGTCGCTTCGCAGCTCCAGCGGGAGTTGGCGGAGCTGATCCGCAGCGAGTTGAAAGATCCCCGGATAGGCTGGGTCACTGTCGATGACGTGGAAGTCAGCCGCGACATTTCGGTGGCCAAGGTCTATGTGAGCACCCTGGAGCCGGAAGGGATCGAGCCCGCACTGGAGGCGCTTGCCGCCGCGGCCCCTTTCCTGCGGCGTGAACTGGGCAAGCGGCTGCACCTGCGCAGCATTCCCCAATTGCGTTTCTTCAAGGACACCGCCATCGAGCGCGGTATCCGCATGACCCGGCTTTTGGATGAAATTGCCAAGGAGCGAAAAGATAAGGATGAGTAGGCCCAGAAGACATCGTGGCGACCCGATCGACGGGATTCTTTTATTGGACAAGCATCCGGGCATCACTTCCAATCAGGCCCTGCAACAGGCCAAAAGGCTGTTGGCGGCACGCAAGGCCGGCCATACCGGCAGCCTGGATCCCATTGCCACCGGCCTGTTGCCGCTGTGTTTCGGTGAGGCCACCAAGATCTCCCCTTTTCTTCTGGGTGGAGACAAACGGTATCTGGTGACCGTTCGGCTGGGCGTGGCGACGGCCACCGGCGACGCGGAAGGCGAGATCACCGCCCGCGAAGCGGTGCCATCGTTGAGCCGGGAAACCGTCGAAGCGGTTCTGTCACGATTCCTGGGAGAAATCGAGCAGATTCCCCCCATGTTTTCGGCCTTGAAGCAGGGGGGGCAGCGCCTCTATGATTTGGCGCGACAGGGGATCGAGGTGGAACGTCCCCCCCGGTGGGTGACCATTCATCAACTCGAATTGCTCGATTTTGGAGAGGATTTCCTCAAACTCGAGGTATTTTGTTCCAAAGGGACTTTTATCCGCACGCTGGCGGAGGATGTCGCCAAGTCCTTGGGAACCCTGGGCCATGTGGAAGATCTGCGGCGCACCCAGGTCGGCGTGTTCGATATCGAGGATGCGGTGACATTGGAGCGGCTGGAGTCCCTGCCCCTGGAAGAACGGAGAAATCTGCTGCTGCCCATCGACAGTGCGGTGTCCGGGTGGCCACCGGTCCGGCTCAGTGATGAAATGACTTTTTATCTGCTGAGAGGACAGCCGGTGCTGATTCCCAAAGTGCAGGCACAGGGATTTGTCCGCCTGTATAATCGAGAGGGATCTTTCCTGGGTGTGGGTGAAGTACTCGATGATGGTCGGGTTGCGCCCCGCCGCTTGTTCAAACCGTCCCGCCAGGACTTTTATTATTGATACCATCAATTCAGGAGAAAAGACGATGCCATTGACCGCGGAAGAAAAACGCCAGATCATGCAGGACTATCAACGTTCGGAAGGAGATACGGGATCTCCCGAGGTGCAGGTTGCCCTGTTGACGGCACGGATCAATCAGTTGATGCCCCATTTTCAAACACACAAAAAGGACGTGCACTCCCGCCGCGGATTGCTGCGTCTGGTCAATCAACGGCGCAAGTTGTTGAGCTATTTGAAGCGCAAGGATATCGAACGGTATCGCACCTTGATCGAGCGTCTGGGACTACGGAAGTGACAAAAGATTTATGAAAGCAATTCGTAAGGAATTTCAGTACGGTGATCGCCGGGTCGTCCTGGAAACCGGTGAAATCGCCCGCCAGGCCGATGGCGCGGTGTTGGTGGACATGGATGGGACGGTGGTTCTGGTGACCGCCGTGGGCAACAAGGAGGCCTCTCCGGGCACCGACTTTTTCCCCTTGACCGTCAATTATCAGGAAAAGGCCTACGCGGCGGGACGCATTCCCGGAGGTTTCTTCAAGCGGGAAGGGCGTCCCACCGAGAAGGAAACCCTGACCTCGCGCTTGATCGACAGGCCGATTCGCCCCTTGTTTCCGGAGGGATTCCACAACGAGGTGCAGGTGATCGCCACGGTACTGTCTTCCAATCCTGAAGTGGATGGGGACATTCCCGCCATGATCGGCGCCTCCGCCGCTCTGGCGCTTTCCGGCATGCCTTTCAACGGCCCGATCGCCGCCGCCAGGGTGGGTTACAAGGATGGTGCGTACCTGCTCAATCCGGGAACGACGGCGCTGGAGGGGTCACAGTTGGATCTGGTGGTTGCCGGTACCGAGAAAGCCGTTCTGATGGTGGAATCGGAAGCCCGTGAGCTTTCCGAGGACGTGATGCTTGGAGCGGTCCTGTATGGCCACGAACAGATGCAGACCGCCATTGCCGCGATCAATGAACTGGCCACGATGGTGGGGGTCGAGCCATGGGCGTGGGAACCGCCCGGCTCCGATCCCGGGCTTGAAGGGTTGGTGGACTCCCACGCCAGGGATGCGTTGGAAGTGGCCTACCAGATTCGGGTAAAGAAGGAACGTTCGCAGAAACTCAAGGAAGTGCGCAAGGCTGTGGTGGAGTCCCTGACCGCGGACGAGCAATATGAACCTGCGGCGGTGAAGGAGGCGCTGGAAAAACTGGAAAAACGCCTCGTTCGCGGAAAGATCCTGAACGACGGGGTCCGGATCGACGGCCGGGGATTGGACGATATCCGTCCGATCACCATCCGCACCGGCGTGCTTCCCCGGACCCACGGCTCGGCCCTGTTCACCCGTGGCGAGACCCAGGCCATGGTGATCGCCACCCTGGGAACGGGCAGGGATGCCCAACTGATCGACGCCATCGAGGGGGAATACTTCGAGCGTTTCATGTTGCACTACAATTTCCCGCCTTTCTGCGTGGGGGAAGTGGGCTTCATGGGTTCTCCCAAACGCCGCGAGATCGGTCACGGAAAATTGGCCAAACGCGCCATTCAGGCGGTGATGCCGTCCGAGGACGAGTTTCCCTATGTCATCCGGGTGGTTTCCGAGATCACCGAGTCGAACGGTTCCAGTTCCATGGCCAGCGTTTGCGGAACCAGTCTGGCATTGATGGATGCCGGGGTGCCGGTGAAGGCGCCGGTGGCCGGGATCGCCATGGGGCTCATCAAGGATGGCGAGCGTCACGCCGTGTTGTCGGACATCATGGGCGACGAGGACCATCTCGGCGACATGGATTTCAAGGTGGCCGGCACGCCCGCGGGGGTGACCGCCCTGCAGATGGACATCAAGATCGAGGGCATCACCCCCGAGATCATGGGCAAGGCGCTGGAACAAGCCAAGCGTGGGCGGCTTCACATCCTCGAGAAGATGAATGCCGAATTACCCCGTCCGCGGGCGGAGATGTCCGATTACGCCCCCCGCATCACCACCTTCCGCATCGACCCCAACAAAATCCGTGACGTGATCGGCAAGGGTGGGGCTACCATCCGCAGCATCACCGAGGAAACCGGGGTCAGCATCGATATCAGCGACGATGGCGTGGTCAAGATCGCTTCGGTGGATAAGCAGGCGGGACAGGAAGCCCGCAACCGCATCGAAGAGATCGTCGCCGACGTGGAGGTAGGCAAGATCTACGAGGGGAAGGTGGTGCGTATCATGGATTTTGGCGCTTTCGTCAACATTCTTCCCGGTCGCGACGGGTTGTTGCATATTTCCCAGATCACCGAAGGGCGGCTGGAAAACGTCCGGGATGTGCTCAAGGAAGGCGATGTGGTCAGGGTCAAGGTGCTGGAGATCGACCGCCAGGGCAGAGTGCGCTTGAGTATGAAAGGCGTGGAACAGTCCAAAGGCTGATTTCCCCCTCCGGTCGGATTGACCGGTTTCACTGAGACCGCCTCGTGGTTTCCTTCTTGAAATGGTAGGGAGGAAGCGGCGATGGCGGTCTTTGTCTATGTCGAGGATTGAATCGGAGCTGAAGCGCGTCATGTTTTCCTGTTGTTGCCATGCCCGGGCCGCCGGTGGCCTGTTTTCCCGTTTCGCCAGATATTACCGCTATCGCTACCGCTGGTTCGGTCTTGAGCATTCCCAGCGGCAATTGCTCCGGGGGCTGGAGCGGATTGGATACCACGGGGCGAGCTTGCTGGAGATCGGCTGCGGTGTCGGATATCTTCATCAATGGTTGTTGAAGCATGGCGCGGCAAAGGCCACAGGCGTGGATCTCTCGCCTGTGATGCTGGAGGAAGCCCGTCAGTTGGCGCGGGAGCAAGGGCTTGGGAACAAGGTGTTTTATCGGCAGGGGGATTTTATCGAATTGTCGGAGTGTCTGGACAGTGCCGACATCGTCCTTCTGGACAAGGTCATCTGTTGTTATCCCGATGCGGAAGGTTTATTGGCCCGCGCCTCGGAAAAGGCCGGCAGGGTTTTGGCGTTGACTTATCCGAGAGCCCATCCGCTCAACCGTTTCGGGATGGGGGCGTTGAATCTTCTTTTGTCCCTGAGTGGAAGCGACTTCCGGACCTGGCTTCATGATCCGGAGCATATCGAAAAATACCTGTCGGATCTTGGGTGGAAGAAAAGTTACCAGGCGAACAGTTTGATCTGGTTGAGTCAGGTATATTCGCCCAAAAAATGATACGCTATTTGCAACCGCTACAGGATACGACGACCCGCGCAGGTTCAGAGTGTTGCATTCATGGTTTCTGCACGACACCCCCCTTTTTTCAAATATCTGACAGCCTGCCTGATCCTGATGATTGGAATGGGCGGCTGCACCACGTATCGTCCCATGGGAAAGGATCAGGTTGGGTTTCTCAGCCGCATGGAGGTCCATCGGGACGATGAGATCGAGGTGAGCGCGGTGGCGCTGGGCCCTGAGGAGACCCGCCGCTATTTTGGGGTGGATATGATGGAACGGGGCATTCAACCTGTCTGGTTGAGGATTCGAAACAACGCCCAACATCCCTACTGGTTGTTTCCCGTTTCTCTCGATCCCGAATACTACGCGCCTCACGAAGCCTCATGGATCAACCATTTTTCCTTTGCCAGCCAGGCGAACCGGGAGATGGACAGGTATTTCCGTGAGAACGAGGTGTTCAAGCACATTTTGCCCGGGCACGCCGTTTCCGGGTTCGTCTATACCCGTATCGATCAAGGGATGAAGGCCATCAAGGTGGATCTGAAGGGCCTGGGGCATGACGAAAAGACCTTCCTGTTCGCGTTGCCGGTTCCCGGGATGGAGCTGGACCGCGACGAGGTGGATTTCGGGAGCCTGTACGCGCCTTCCGAAATCGTGGAGATCCAGGATCTTCAGGCGCTCCGGCACTGGATCGAACGCCTGCCCTGCTGCACCGTGGACGAGAAAGGCGCCAAAGAGGGCGACCCCCTGAACCTGGTTTTCATCGGTTCTGAGCAGGATGTTCTGGCGGCCTTCGTGCAAAGGAAATGGCATCCTACCGAGAAATTGAATCTGGCGACTATCCGGAAAACGGTTCTGGCGTTTCTCAGTGGCTCCAAATATCTCTATTCACCCGTTTCCCCCCTCTATCTGTTCGGCAGAAAGCAGGACTGGGCGATGCAAAAAGCGCGTGAAACCATCGACGAGAGGAATCACCTGCGTCTGTGGCTGGCGCCGGCCCGGTTTCAGGGAAAACCCATCTGGGTGGGGCAGATCAGCCGGGACATCGGCGTGCGTCTGACAGGGAAAATCAATCCTTTGACCACCCACGTCATCGACCCGGAGGTGGATGAGGCCCGTACCTACCTGAGCCAGGATCTGCTGCTCACCAACCGGGTGTATATGGGCGCCTTGGCCAAGGGGGTGGGGATGGCCTTTCAGGACAGCCCCCGCTACAATCTGATGGGCGACCCCTATTATACCGATGGCCTGCGTCTGGTTCTGTTCATCGGCAACGAGGCGGTCAGCTTCACGGAAGTGAAAGAACTCGACTGGGAACATCCGCCCCTGATGATTTATATGTTGACGGATGATGACGACTGAGGACGCATGAAAGTCTGGATACAGCGTTTTCTGCTGGGGCTGGCGCTGGCGGCTAGTGGGGGAGGGGTTTTCAGCGTCGAGCCGACCTTCATCACCATTGCCAGTGGCAGGGTTCACGGCAGTTATTACAATGTCGCCCGGGCGATTTGTGACAGGATCAACCTGCGGCGGCAGGAGCATGGAATCCGCTGTTCCGTGGCCTACAGCGACGGTTCGATCGCGAACATCGCCTCCATCCGTTCGGGTGAATACGAACTGGGAATCGTCCAGTCCGATATCCAGTTTTATGCCGTCAAGGGAACCGGCATGTTCGAAGACCGCCCCCCTTTCGGGGAATTGCGCGCCTTGTTCTCGCTCCATCCGGAAGCTTTCACCGTCATCGTCCATCCGGATCAGGGAATTCGTTCCCTGAGCGGTTTACGGGGAAAACGGATCGATATGGGAAAGGCGGGTTCTGGAAGCCGCTGGGTGGCCGAGACGGTTCTTCGGGCAAGTGGTGTGGGGCGGAAGGATCTGGGGGAAGTGGTCGCCATGAATCTGCTCGAACAGGTGGCCGCCTTCTGTGATTCGAGACTGGATGCGCTGTTGCTGGTGGTTGGGCATCCCAGCCAATCCATCCGTGAGACCCTGGATCTTTGCCCAGGTGGTTTCCTCGCCCCCACCAGAGAGGTGGTGGAAAAACTGGTGGCCAGGTATCCCTATTTCATCCGGGCGGAAATACCCGGCGGCCTCTACGACGGCAATCCGGAGCCGCTTGAGACCGTGGGCGTCCGCGCAACTTTGGTGACGGCGGAAAAGCTGCCCGGAAGGATCGCCTACGAAGTGGTCAAATCCGTTTTCGGTGATTTCGAGACCTTCAGACGATCCGCGGCGGTATTGGCCCCGCTTGATCGAAGGCGCATGGTGGTGGAATCACTGACCGCTCCCTTGCATGAGGGCGCGGTGAAATTCTATCGCCAAGCCGGCTTGTTGCGGCCGTCCCCGCCCTGATCATGAAAAACAAATACACGCGATATTTGCTGTTGGTTGGTGTCCTGGTAGCGTTGTATGCGTTGCTGGGTTTTTTCGTCATTCCCGCGGTTCTGGAAGCCCAGGCGCCCAGGCTGATCGAAAAGCACACAGGGCGGGCGGCGACTTTGGAGAAGGTCGAATTCAATCCCTTCACTCTGCAATTGGTCGCCGCCGGTTTTTCCATGGCGGACGATCCTTCGGGCATCTTTCTGAAGTTCTCCAGGTTTGCCGCCAACTTCCAGTTGCTGGATTCGATTTTGAAGCGGGCGATCGTTTTCGACGAGATCACCTTGGTTCAACCTTATGGAAAAATCGTCAAATACCAAAAGGGGCGTTTCAATTTCTCCTCCCTGGTCGATTCCAAACCGGCGGAAGAAGAACCCCGGAAAAAGCCCCCGGCGATATCGATCGCCCATTTCGAGCTGAAAAACGGAAGCCTGGACTTTATCGACCGGAGCGGCAAGGAGGTTTTCAAGGAAACGATCACGCCCCTCTCGCTTTCGATCAAGAATTTTTCGACCTTGCAGCAAAGCACGGACGCTCCCCTGACGGTGGAAACCCAGCTGGCGTCCGGTGGAAAGCTGCGTTGGCGTGGCGACATCAATATGGTTCCCGTCCGTTCCAGGGGGCATATCGAAATATCGGATGTGCGATTGCCCAAGGTGTGGCAGCTCATACGATCTAAAGTGAATTTCAGATTGACGAAAGGCAGGGCGGGGGCGACCCTGGATTACGACTTCCAGGTCGGCGGGCGGTCGCCGGATCTCAAGGTGAAAGGCGGCGCCGTGCGCATTCAGGCGCTTACCCTCACGCCCAAGGGCAGCGGGCGGGAAGTTGTTCATATCCCTGTCGTCGAATTGAAGGGGATCGATTTCGATCTGGCCGCCAGAACCGTCACGCTGAAGGAGGTCGCCAGTCAGGGCGCGGCGTTGGCGACGACGTTGTCGAAAGACGGGCGCCTCGATCTCGCCGGTTTGTTTTTACCCGCCGAGGCCGCGAAGCGTGAAAATGGCGCCGGGGAGAAAGAGGGCGCGGGAAACGCCGGAACCTGGGCCGTGACCATCGGACGAACCCGTCTCGAAGGCTATGGCGTGCGATTCACCGATCTGTCGAGAGGCCGGCCCGTCCAGGTCAAACTGCATCCGGTGGATATCACACTGACCCATCTTTCCACCGCGGCCGGTTCGTCGGCGGTGCTCCAGGCGCGAATCGGAGTCGGCGAACGGGGAAAGATCACCGCCAGCGGCGAGGTTTCGATAAGGCCGGTACGAGCCGATATCCGTTTCGAGGGGAAAGATCTGGACATCAGGGCCTATCAGCCCTATATCGATGATTTCGCCCGTCTCAAGCTGAACCGGGGCGCCGTCGATGCCGACGGCCATCTGCTTTTCGAACGGGTCGAAGGGAGCGGTCCTTCGCTCAAATATAGCGGCAATGTGCTGGTGAAGGACCTGCACACCAGCGATCTCGTGGAACGCCAGGACTTTCTCAACTGGAGCGCATTGCGCATCAACGGGATCGAGTACAATCTCGATCCGATGAAACTCGATATCGACGAAATCGTTTCCGACGGTCTTTTCGCCCGGGTGGTGATCGAAAAAGATCGTTCCACCAACCTGAGCAGCATCTTCAAGCTTCCGACGAAAAAACAGGCCCGGAAAGAGATAGAAAAGCTCATCGAAAAACCGTCGCCTGAAAAATCCCGAAAACTTCCCGTCTCCATTGGCAGTATCCGGATCAACGGCGCTTCTTCCCGCTTTGCCGACCTGTCATTGGTCATTCCTTTCGCTGTCGATATCAACGAACTCAATGGCCGGGTCGATGGATTCACCAGTGAGTCGCAGCGGAAAACCAAGGCCTTGATCAAGGGAAAGGTGGACAAAATCTCCCCGGTCGTGATCAAGGGGGAATTGTATCCGTTGCGACTCGACCACGATACCGATGTCTTCCTGCAGTTCAGAAATGTCAATCTGACGACAGCGACTCCCTACATGGCGCAATTTGCCGGTTACAAGGTGGAAAAGGGAAGAATATCTCTCGATCTTCATTACAAGGTGAGGAAACGGAAACTGTTTGCCGAGAACAAGCTGGTGATCGAACAACTGACGCTTGGCGAGCGGGTGGAGAGTCCGGATGCGGTCGATGCGCCGGTCAAGCTCGCGGTTGCCCTGCTCAAGGATGCAAGCGGCGTGATCGAGCTGGAGCTTCCGGTCCAGGGGAATCTGGACGATCCCAAGTTCAATTTTGCGGCCCTGATCGGCAAGACCTTGTTGAATGTCGTCTACAAGGTGGCTGCCTCGCCTTTCACCCTGCTGGCCAGCCTGGTGGGCGCCAAGGACGATCTCAGTTACGTCGGGTTTCCGAGTGGCGACAAGGTTCTGACAGCGGAAGAGCGGAAGAAACTCGACCTTTTGGGGAAGGCCCTGAAGGCGCGTCCACAGCTGCAACTGGAAATCAAGGGGGCCGCCTATAAGGAATATGACTGGCCGGGTATCGCCAAGGCCCTGTTGCGGCGGCAATTACATCAGATCGAAGAGAAGCGCGAAAAAAGCGGGGGCGAACGCTCGCCCGAGGAATATCGTCAATTGCTGCATGAATTGTACAAACAGAAATTTCCCCAATCGGCCGATACATTCGAGTCGGCGAGGGATTCGGAAGATCCCTCGGTGGTGGAAGGTTACTACCGGATGATCGAGCAAAAGCTCATCGCCACGATTCCTTATGATTCTTCCCTGCTTCACCATCTGGCCAAGCGCAGAGCCCAAACCGTCGCCAAATATCTTATCGACCACGAATTCATCACCCCCAACCGGGTCTATCTTCTCGAGCTTTCCGTCGAAGACAAGACGCCTCCCGAAGGGGCGGTCACCCGGCTGAACGTCAGACCGATGTAATTGGTTACTGCCTTCGACTCATGACATAGGTGAGTGTATGAATACTTCACTCAACAAGAGGAGGTGAACGATGAGAAAAGCATTCTTAGCCTTTTTTTTGGCGCTCATTGGAGTGAATGCTTTGGTGAGAGGAACAATAGGCTCGTTGCAGGCACAGGAACCGATTGTGTTTTTTGCGGAACAATACCACATGCCGCCGGTTGCTAGTGTGACCTATTTTCACGACACTGAACGTAAATTCTATGCCCGGTTGGATATATTTTTACCCTCCCCGGGTGGGGGTATGATCGGAATGTTTTTACTATATTGCTCTGCACGTGACCTTGCATTGAATTATGGTTTTGATCGATATAGTTTTCTGGTGAGTCCTTTTGAAGAGGAACTGAATAGTGTGGCCATGACCGTATTGTTTCTTGCTCCTGGAGAATCAGCTGCCGAGGTTTTTGGGGAAGAAGTACTACAAGAGGTGGGTGGTTTTTTTCGTGTCGATGATCCAGATATCCATGCAGGATGTGGAAAATAACCGATGTGAGAATCCTTAAAGAAGGATATTGGATTAAAACCGCCCTTTGCTTTTCAAGATGGGAAGCAGCAGTGACTCGAAAGCCTCTTCGTCGAGGATGCCGATCCGCCTGAACAGGATCGTTCCATCGCGATTGATCACCACGTTGAAGGGCAGCACCCCATGGGGATTTCCCCATCGCCTGAGAATCTCCAGCCCGCCTTTGTCCGGGCTGGCATGCAATACCGGAAAGGGGATCTGAAGGGTGCGGGCGACATTTTCGAGTTTGCCCGGGGCGTCCAGTCCGACGCCGATGACCTGAAGCCCTAGGGCGCCATAGCGGCGCTGGTATTCGATCAGATGCGGCAGCTCGACCTGACAGGGTGCGCACCAACTGGCCCAGAAATTGAGCACGATGACCTGGCCGTGCCAAGTGTAAAGATTGCGCATCTTTCCCTGCAGGTCGGGCAGGATCAGCGGCGGAAGATCCCAGGCGTTTTCGCTTGGGGGGAAAGCGCCCCCCGGCCAACCGGCCTGGGGGAGCAGCAGCAGAATCCCCAGAAGAAGCGGCGGAATGCTACGGTTGCAGGGTGGCATAATAGCGGGCCAGTTGCCTGATTTCCTCGCTGGTGAGCTGCTCTGCGATCAGACGCATGCGGCCGTAGATGTCGTTGTGGCGTTCACCGTCGTGATAAGCCTTGAGGGTCTGCTCCAGGTAGGTGGCGGACTGGCCGGCGATTCTGGGGGTGTCGATTTGCTCCCCCTGTCCCTGCTTGCCATGACAGACGCGGCAGGGGGGAATGATCCGCTTGCTGTCGCCCTGGCGGACGAGGCGCAGGATGTCTTCGAATTGTGACGGATCCGCCGCCTTGGAATTTTCGGGCGGCGGTTGCCGGCTGTACCACGCGGCCAGATCGGCCATGTCCTGGTCGCTCAGGGCCGAGGTGAAGTTCTGCATCAGGGGATTGACGCGGCTGCCGTCCTTGTAGTCGTGCAACTGGCGGTACAGATAGGTGGGTAATTGTCCCGCCAGGGAAGGAAAGGCGGAATTGGCGCTGACGCCCCGTTCACCGTGACAGCCGGCGCAGGTTGCGGCCAGTTTTTCGCCCCGCCCGGGATCGCCGCTTTTGACCAGTTCCTGGGTTTCCGGCGTCCAGGCCACCTGGGTGGCCGGCGCTCCATGCGCCAGGCCGGTGATCGTCAGCAGGGCCAATGTCAGTCTCATCATCTCAATACCCCCAGGGAATGGAGTCATAGGTTTTCAGGAAGAAGAATTGCACAATGGGCCAGCCGAAACTGAGGAGCATCAGCGCGGCGATCACCACGTTCCACAGTTTGATGTTTTCCACCCAGGCCGGGAGACCCCGGGGGGGATGGACAGGCTGGGCATAGGCCGGTTCCGGATCGGTGGCGGCGACGGTATTGCCCAGGCTTTTCACCAGGATGTAGCCGAACAGGATGGCCGATCCCAGCAGCACCGCCCCGCCCATGATCATGAACAGCTCATAGGGTTGCCACGCCAGGGTCAACAGGCTGTTGTAGGTCACCTCGGAGATCCGCCGCGGCTGCCCCAGCAGTCCCAGTACGTGCCAGGGGGTGCTGAGCATGGTCATGCCGACGAACCAAGTCCAGAGCTGGACCAGCGCCATGTTCCGGGAATACAGGGCTTTTCCGGTCAGTCTTGGCCAAAGATGGTAGGCGATGGCGAAATACAGAATGATGGTGGTGCCGGCGAAGATCAAATGGAAGTGGCCGGGCACCCAGGCGGTGTTGTGGATCATGGCGTTGAGCGCGTAGCTGGCGTTGATGATGCCGCCGAATCCCCCCAGAATGAGCATGAGAAAAGCCAGAATGGCCGCCAGCACCATCGGGTTGGACCAGGGCAGGGTGCCGATCCAGCCGAACAGACCCTTCCCGCCCCGAAGCCGGCCCGCGATCTCCAGGGAAGCCAGCACGGTGAAGCCGGTGACCAGGGTGGGGACGGTCACCAGGAAGGTGCCGACGCCATGGAGGAGCTTCCATCCCGAGCCTTGTTCCGGGTCCATGTATAGGTGATGGAAACCGATCGGCAGGCTGAACACCAGCAGCCCCAGGAAAGCGAAGCGGGCCATTTCATCGCTGAACAGATAGCCCCCGGCCGCCTTGGGGACGAAACAGTACAAGGCGGTGTAGGCGGGAATCAGCCAGAAATAGACGATGGGGTGCAGGGTCCAGGCGAACAGGGTCCGGGCCAGTCCCGGGTCGATGGCGTCCACCCATCCCAGGGACCAGGGAATCAACTGGAAAACCACTTCCAGCGCCACTCCGACGCTGGTCCAGAGCCACAACAAGGCGTTGGCGGTGGTCGCGAACATGGGCAGGGGAATGAGATGGCCGGGGTTGTCCTTTTTCCACCGGATCGTCATCACCACCATGATGACGCACCATGCCCACGATCCCACCACCAGCAGGGCGGCGCCGATATAGAACCAGGGACTGGCCTGGATCGGCGGATAGAAGGTGTACAGGACGGAAGCTTTTCCCGAAACCAGCGGAATCGCCGCCATGACGGTTCCCAGCAGGGTGACGGCGAATCCCGCCCACGCCAGGGCGGGGTTCCAGATCGGACGTTTCAGGCTGGTGACAGCGGTATAGTAGCCGAAACCCATGATGAAAAACGTGGTCAGCACGAACGCCATGAGCACCCCGTGGGTGCTGACCGAGGTGAAGTACAGGCTTTCGGATTTCAGGAATTCGAACAGGCCGCTGCGCTCCACGATCTGGTAGAACCCCAGAAAACATGCCACGACGAAGGCGGCGAAAGCGACGCTGAGATTCCACAGCGTGAGGGTGCGGGTTTGTGAATCGATCATGACGGGTCTCCCTCTGTTTTGGCGTGCCGGCGGGCCCAGGTCTGCTTGTCCACCACGGTGACCTTGCTCCACATGAAGTCATGGCCGGTGCCGCAGTATTCATTGCAGAGCATGGGGTAGTCCCCGGGCTTGGGGAACTGGGTCGTGACTTCGGCCACGTAGCCCGGCACCACCATGGTGCTCATGTTGGTCATCGGCATGTGAACGCCGTGGAGGACGTCGATGCTGGCCCAGCGAAAAGTGATTGGTGTGTCGGCCGGCAGGGTGATATGGCGGGGAAAGAACCCGTAACGGCCGGCGACCATGGTGACGCGGACGGTGCCGTCGGGCTGTATCCTGACCCCCAGGTTGTCCTCGGCGAATTCCTCACTGAGATGCAGGCGGGCCGAATCGATGGTTTCCACGTTGCTGGGAGGATGGATGCCGGAAACCAGGGCGCTGATGAAGATCGCCCCCAGGAAAAGGCCGACCATCCCAAAGGCGATATAGAGCCATTTTTTCTCCAACGGATCGATATGCATGGGAGCTACCTCGTCAATGAATGGCGCCGCGTGGCAAAAACACCCCGTAATACAGGAACAGCCAGGCCAGCACCATGCCGGCGCCGACGATGAGCATCAATGCCCAGGTGCCCACGGGCGGGCTGTTGAGGATTTTCTGTTTTTCGTCTTCGTTCAGTGGGTGGGGCATGGCGAAACCTCCGATCGATGGCAAGTTTATAAGAGTTTGCTGAAAAAGATAGGCGATTGCAATCCAGGTTGCAATCTTTTTTCAAAAAGGGTGGCGGATTTCCGGTTCCGTCTCGCCCCCCTGTCACTTCGGCCGGAGGGGGCCGGGAAGGGTCCGTCAGCGGCCGGGGGCGGGAAACCTCCCCCACCGGAGCAGCAATGTGGGGAGCAGCAGCAGGGTCAGGATCGTCGACGAGATCAATCCGCCGATGATGATGGCCGCCATGGGCCCCATGATTTCCCGGCCGGGGTTGTCGCTGCCCCAGGCCACCGGCAGCATCGCCAGGCCGGTGACGGTTGCGGTCATCAGGACGGCGGGCAGGCGGTCTTTGGCCCCCTGGATGACGGTGGCCGTGTTCCATTCTGATTTTTCATCCACCACCAGCCGCCGGTAGTGCGAGATCAACATGATGGCGTTGCGGACCGTGATCCCGAACAAGGTCACGAACCCCACCATCGAACCCACCGACACGATGCCGCCGTCCAGCCATACGGCCGCTATGCCGCCCACCAGGGCGAAAGGCAGGTTGACCAGGGTCAGCAGGGTATGGCGCCAGGAGCCGATGGCGACCTGGATCAGCAGCAGCACACCCGCGCCCGCCAGCAGCGCGTGAACGATCAATCGCGACTTGCTGCGTCTTTGTTCCACCGCCGCGCCGGTGAATTCCGGCGCGTAACCGGGGGGAAAGCGGATGTGCGACAGAACCTGTTTTCTCAACCGTTCGGTGAAACCCGCCAGATCCCCGGAAGGGTTGGCGGTGACGACTTGCAGCCGCTGGGCGCTGTGGTGAAGGTAATTGTAACGGCCTTCCCCCGGGCGCACGCGAACCAGATCTTTCAGGCGGAGCAGGTCGCCCGCCGGGGTTTCCACGGGCAGGCGGGGCAGGGTGGAAAGATCGGCGCGCAATTTCTCCGGCAGGAGGACCGTCACCGGAAAGACCCGGTTGCCGTGATAACTTTCCCCCACCTTTTGTCCGGCGTAACCGGTATGCAGAATGCCGGAAAGGGTGCCCGGGGTGACGCCCCACAAGGCCATCGCCTCGAAATCGGGTTCGACGGACAGTTGAGGCAGGGCCGTTTGCGAGCGGATCCTGACATCCCGGGCGCCCGGCAGCGACCTCATCAGCCCGGCCACCTCCCGGGCGAGACGGTCGAGGGTGCCGGTTTCGGGACCGTACAGATTGACCACCACCGGAGCGGTATAGCCACTTAGGGTTTCGTCGATCCGTTCGGTCAGGAAGGTATTGGCCTCGAAGGCGATTCCCGGAAAGCGGCCGAGGACTTCACGGATGCGTTCCAAAACCGCCTGTTGCCGCTTGCTGCCGGAAGGTTCGAGATGGACTTCGTATTCACTGTAATGGCTGCCGTAGGTGTCGGCGCCGCGTTCGGCGCGCCCCGCCCATTGGGACACCGAGACCACCCCCGGGATCTCCAGGAACGATCGGGTGAGCCGTTCTCCCAACCGCAGGGAAGCCGGCAAGGCGGTGCCCGGCAGGCTGGCGGTGTGGACGATGAAGTGACCTTCCCGAAGTTCGGGCAGGAACCGCCCGCCCAATGCCGGCAGACTGCCGAAGGCCGCCAGGCACAAGACGAGCGCGCCTCCCCAGACCGGTTTCGGGTGCCGCAGGATCCAGGCCAGCAGCCGGGTGTAACGATGTTGCAGGCGTTGCGGCAAAAGAGGTTCGGCGTGCCGCCCGCGCCGGGCCAGCAACAGATAGCCCAGCGCCGGCGTGACGGTGAGCGCCACCGCGAGCGAGGCGAGGATCGCCAGGATATAGGCGCTGCCCAGCGGTGCGAACAGGCGTCCCGCGACACCGCCGAGGGTCAGGAGGGGGACGAAAACCAGCGCGACGATGAAGCTGGCATAGACCACCGAACCCCGGACTTCCAGCGACGCCCGCAGGACGATTTCCGCCGGCGGGCGGGGCGTTGGGCGAAGCCGGTTCTCCCGCAGCCGGCGGAAAATGTTTTCGGTATCGATGATGGCATCGTCCACCACCTCCCCGAGCGCGATCGCCAACCCCCCCAGAACCATGATGTTGAGGTGGATGCCGGATTCCATGAGCACCAGCGCGGCGGCGAGGAGGCTGAGGGGAATGGCCAGGGTGCAGATCAGGGCGCTCCGCCAGTCGCCGAGGAAACCATAGAGGACGATGACGACCAGTCCCGCCCCCAGCAACAGGTGCCCCCCCAGGCTGCGGAGGGATCGCTCGATGTAGTCGGCCGGCCGGAACAGGCGGGGATGCAGGGAGATGCCCTGGGTGGCGAGCAGGGGGCGGAAGTCGTCCAAAACCTTCTCCACCGCCCGCGAGACGGTCAGGGTATTGGCGCCGTACTGGCCGATGACCATCAACACCAGCCCCCGGTCGCCGCCCACCTGCGCCGCGCTGAACGGGGGCGCCTGTCCCCAGCCGACCTCCGCCACCCGGTCCAGGGTGAGGGCGGGAGACAACGGAAGCCGGCGTATCCTTTCCAGGGGGAAGCGGCCGCCGCCCAATATCAGATCGAGGCGCTGGTTCGGGGTGGACAGGTACCCCATTCCATGGCGTTGCAACGCGCCCTCGATTTTTTCCAGCGCGGTGTTGATCCCCAGCCGGTGGCGAAACAGTTTTTCCGGATCGAGACGGATCTGCAATTGCCGCCTGCCGCCGCCGAAGACGTTGACATCGGCCACGCCCGGGATGGCCAGCAGCCGGGGAACCAGGGTCCAGTCGGCGAAATCCCGCAGCGTCAGAAGATCCTTTCCGGTCAGGCCCAGGGTCAGGATGGTGGCGGAAGAAGAGGACAAGGGAACCGCCAGGGGCGGGCCGGTCCCCGCGGGCAGTCCCGGCGCCAGGGCGGCCAGGCGTTCGCCGATCCGCTGCCGGGTATCCTGAAGCCCGGTGTCCTCGGCGAAAATGGCGGTCACGACCGACAGCCCGGCAATCGATTCGGAGCGCAGGTCGGTCAGGCCCGCCAGCCCCCCGAGACTGTTTTCGATGGTCTGGGTGATGCGTCTTTCGACCTGTTCCGCGGTCAGTCCCGGCGCCTCGGTCTGGACGACCACCTGTTTGGGGGCGAACTCGGGGAAAATATCCAGCCCCGCCTGTGACAGCCGCCAGCCCCCGTAGAAGACCAGGAGCAGACATAGCCCCACCACCGCGCCCCGCAGGCGAATGGAAGCTTCAATCAGGGTGGCGAGCATGGGCGGGGTCAATCGTCGTCATCGTCTTCCTCCGGCACCTGGCCGCGGAATTCGGCGGAGAGCAGGATTTGCGCGCCACGCACCACGATTTCCCCGGTCTGCGGGATCGGACGGGTGATCCACCACGTCTCCGCTCCCGGGCGATAGTGGCTCAGCGCCAGTCGTTGGAAGATTTCCCCCCCTGTCCGGAGATAGATCCAGGGCTTTCCCCGGTGCCATACGATGGCCCCGGCGGGGAGTGGGAGCGCCGGCCCGGCGGAGGTCTCCCGGACCGTCAGGGAAGTTCCCGAAGGCAGATCCCCGGCATCGGCGAGATAGAAAAAAGCCCGCCCGGCATAGCGCGCGTCGGCGCGGGGGGCGGCGGAAAGGCAGGGCAGGGAAAGGGGCGGCAGGTGTGGCCTCAAGAGCCTGACATCGTGTTCGCAGGCATGCGGGTGGCCGAGCGGAACCACCACCTGCAGCAGCCGTTGCCGTCCTTCCGCCAGGGGTTTCAGTGGAGCGCCCGGATCTTCGGCCCATTTTGCCAGAACCTCCCCCCACTGAAAACGGAGCCGCAGCCTCGACTGTTTCAGCTCGAAAGCCAGCGTTTGTGCCCTGAGCCTGGCCGCGAGCCAGTTTTTCTCGGCTTCCAGCAAGGATTCCTGTCTCACCTGGCTTTCAAGCTGTTTCAGCCGGTCGTGGGTTTTGCCGGCGATGGCCAGAAAATGCCTGGCGGTTTCTTCCTGCGCCCGCAGCTTCCGCAACCGCTCCGCCATTTCGAGCAGGGGGAGGGGGTCCACGACCCGGGCCGGAAAGGGTTCGCCGGGGATGAAACCGACCGTTTCGGGGGGGCGGGTTCGAATATCCGCCAGCCGTTGCTGACGGACCGTCAGGGTGACCTGGAATTGCGTTTCCTCCGCCTCCGTTTCCCCGGCCGACAGCGGGGGAAGGAAAAAAAAACAGCAAAGCAATGCCGAAAGCAGACGAGTGGGCATGAACGCTGCCATTCAGAATTGACCCCTGCTGAAAGCCTTGATCATGCCGCCGCTTTTCTGAGTAACCGGGCAGGAGGCCCAACCTCGATCGAGCGCACCTTTCAACCATTCTCTGGCTAATGAATGATGGATGTGAGCGGCATCCAACAGGGCTATCAGCACGTTGACACCAACAATATCGCATCCTGTGATGTTATTTCATCATGATGGTACGACATTCACAGGATGACGAACAAGTGCGCCCCCTTCACAACATCAGGATAAACAGCAATGGCCTGAAATGGGTTTTCATGGACTCAGACCAGTTTATGAAACATCGGAAGAATATTTTTTAATATTTCAAATGATGACTTCGGTTTTCCGTTCAGCATCATCATGCCGCCGCATTTTTTGCAAGGTCTTAACATCCCTCGATCTGGCAGAGCATCACCTGTTTTTCTCGTTTCCATATACCCGCATTTCACACATTTGAATACCATATCTTTGCTTACTGGCATAGAGGCTCCTGATCGCTTTGATTGGTTGGTGGTTTTGTATATGGTTGGTGTTGGAATAAAGTTTGTAAAAATTTTATCTGTCCCGGGGTGTTGATAACACCGGGAATTTTGATTTTATTCATTGGGTTATTTCCAATTCCAGTTCAGCCTCTGAGTCTCCATGTTTGGCTTGAAATCTGACTTTTTTGTAGTCCTTGACGATTAAAAGAACCAATGCCAGCCCAATGAATGCTATTGCGATTATTAACGAAATTTCAACACTGGTGGCTGCGGCAATAGATACTGCGACGGGTAAGCTTAATCCAGCTGATAACGGCACAGTGGCTAAAGCGGCCGCTAAAATTAAAACAGTGTATTTGGATAGTGTTTTTATTTTGAGTGACGTATTTACTTTTTCTGCCAATTCTCCCTTGATGATGATTCTCTTGATTTTTTTCTCGATAGATTTTTCTAATTCCCCTTTTGTTGTTACGATTGTTTTTTCAGACATTGATATACTACTTTTCTGTGTTGTTTGATTGACTGAAATAGAATGAATCGATGAATAATTATGTTGCTCTATAATTTACGATTGCCCGGATTCCATTTGAGGATAATTTTTGATCAATCTGTCTGGTTATTGCCTTTGCCACTTCTTCGTCTTTGTCTACAGCCCCAATTATTGAAAAAAATTTCCCATACCATGGCGCCTTGCCATTGAACAGATGTTCAATATCCGAATCATGGATTGTGATTTGTATTTTGATTGCCATAATATACTAACCCCATCAATAATAAATAAAACATGCCAACTTTGTTGTTTAGTCTTAATACCCTCTTCATCGGGCTGTCGTTAAGACTAGAAAATTCACTGACCTTACTGCAAAAGAACTACTGTCTTAATACCCTCTTCATCGGGCTGTCGTTAAGACAATCGGAGAGCAAGCTCTTAACGAGTTTATGGAAGTGTCTTAATACCCTCTTCATCGGGCTGTCGTTAAGACATCTCGATCACCATTCATCAGAGGAGGGGGAGTAAGTCTTAATACCCTCTTCATCGGGCTGTCGTTAAGACAACAAACCTACTACAGAGACTGATCATCTCTGTGGGTCTTAATACCCTCTTCATCGGGCTGTCGTTAAGACGAGAATTTGCCAGTATTTGACCTTTATGGGGTAGAGTCTTAATACCCTCTTCATCGGGCTGTCGTTAAGACGAACCCTATTATCGAGTCCAATAATGCTGTGGGTGGTCTTAATACCCTCTTCATCGGGCTGTCGTTAAGACCCGGGGAAGGCGTGGAAGCCTGATCCCCCGGGGGCTGGGGCGATCCGGTCAGAGACATGGAATCGTGCGGTCGAAGTTAGCATTTCGGGTTTCCAGCAGTCGGGCCGATTCTTCCCCGGCGAAGGTCATTCCGGTGCTGCCGGGTAAAACCCGGCCGCTCCTGTAATGTAAGGATAGCTCAAGTTTGGCAAGCTCTAGTGTCTCCCCAATTTTCCCAAGCGGTCAGCGCAAGGCATTGATATACGGATAAAAAGGGGTTCAAAACGAGAGGATCGGGGTTCCTGATCGGGTAAAATGTGTATAGCAATAACCCATTGAA